>Ga0182739_1000066_pt1 | contig 234157 bp, 207 predicted proteins | sample eDN5th30CBELigBY_FD_128873 | JGI IMG/M metagenome (GOLD analysis project Ga0182739, IMG submission 128873) | Enriched backyard soil microbial communities from Emeryville, California, USA - eDNA 5th pass 30_C BE-Lig BY (version 2) (version 2) | ecosystem: Environmental > Terrestrial > Soil >... | reverse complement strand
CCACGCCCGAGCGATGACGCAGTCCCGGGCGCACGCAAGAGCGGCCCTCCGGGTTGGCCCTGGAAAGCCGCCAGCGTGCGTTGCGCGGCTTGACCTGACGGCCAGTCAGGCGCGGCGCCACACTACACCCCCTGACGACTTTTCAGGGCCAACGCGACCTGCCGGGGGATTGATGACACGCCCTAGACCGCGTCCGCGGGCGTGCTCAGGCGTTCGCGCTGCTGGAGCGCCCACAGCTGGGCGTACCGGCCTCCACGCGCCAGCAGCGCTTCGTGGTTGCCGCTCTCGACGACGCGGCCGTGGTCGAGCACGAGGATGCGGTCCGCGTCGACGATCGTGGACAGGCGGTGGGCGATCACCAGGGTCGTGCGCTCGCGCGCGATGTCGGCCAGCTCGGCCTGGATCGCCTTCTCGGTGCGGGTGTCGAGCGCGCTGGTGGCCTCGTCGAACACAAGGATCGCCGGGTCCTTGAGCACGGTGCGGGCGATCGCGACGCGCTGCTTCTCGCCGCCGGAGAGCTTGAGGCCGCGCTCGCCGACCGGCGTGTCGTAGCCGTCCGGCAGCGAGACGATGAAGTCGTGGATGTGCGCCGAGCGCGCGGCCGCGACGACCTCCTCGCGCGTGGCCTCGGGTCGGCCGTAGGCGATGTTGTAGTAGATGCTGTCGTTGAACAGCACCGTGTCCTGCGGGACGATGCCGATCGCCCGGCGCAGCGAGGCCTGGTCGACGGCGCGGATGTCCACGCCGTCGATCGTGATGCGGCCGCCGGTGGGATCGTAGAAGCGGAACAGCAGCCGCGCGAGCGTGGACTTGCCGGCGCCGCTGGTGCCGACCACGGCGACCGTATGGCCGGCCGGAATCGTGAAGTCGACGTCGCGCAGGATCGGCCGGGCGGCTTCGTAGCCGAAGTCCACGTGCTCGAAGCGCACCTCGGCGCCGCGCGGCGCCAGCGCCGGCGCGCCGGGCAGGTCGCTCACCTCCTGCGGCTCGCCGATCAGCTCGAACATGCGCTCGATGTTGACCAGCGCCTGCTTGACCTCGCGGTAGACCATGCCTAGGTAGTTCAGCGGCACCGACAGCTGCAACAGGAACGCGTTGACCAGCACCAGGTCGCCCAGGCTCATCGTGCCGGCGACCACGCCGGCGGCGGCGCGCCAGAGCAGCAGCGCCAGGCCGATCGCGACGATGCCGGACTGGCCGATGTTGAGCAGGGCCAGCGTCTTGAGGCTCTTGACGGTGGCGTTCTCGTAGCCGATCAGGCTGGCGTCGTAGCGCTGGAGTTCATGCTGCTCGTTGCCGAAGTACTTGACCGTCTCGTAGTTGAGCAGCGAGTCGACCGCGCGCGCATTGGCCTCGGTATCGGCTTCGTTGGCGGCGCGGTAGTAGCGGATGCGCCATTCGGTGACCGCGAACGTGAAGGTGATGTAGGCGGCCAGCGTCGCCAGCGTGATGACCGCGAACGTCCAGTCGTAGCGCAGGATCAGGAAGCTGCAGACCAGGGCCACCTCGAGCAGGGTCGGCAGGATCGTGTACAGCGTCCAGTCCAGCAGGTCGGCGACCGCGGACATGCCGCGCTCGACGTCGCGCGCGATCGCGCCGGTGCGGCGGCCCAGGTGGAAGCGCAGGCTGAGCGCGTGCAGGTGCTCGAACGCGCGCAGCGTGATCTGGCGCGAGGTCCGTGCCAGCACGCGCGCGAACACCACCTGGCGCAGCTCCTGGAACAGCGTGGTCGCCAGCCGCAGTGCGCCGTAGGTGGCGAGCAGCGCCAGCGGTACCGCGAGCGGCTTAGGGGTGCGGTCGAGCGTGTCGACCAGTTGCTTGAGCAGCAGCGGTACGCCGACGGCGGCCAGCTTGGCGGCCACCAGGAACGCCAGCGCGATACCGACACGGCCGCGGTGTTTCCAGACCTCCGGCCACAGCCGGCGCCAGACGGCCGGCAGGCTGGCACGCGCCGCCGTGGCGCTCATCGGGCACCTCGGACGGGGAATGCAGGCGCGGGGGTATGTTGGCGGTTCATCGTGAGGCGCGGCGGGGACGCTGGGCAGATGGAGGCGGCGGCGCAGGACTCAATCGATGGCCGCGCCGAAGCGCTATGATCGCCGTTTCGAACCCGAAGGAGATTCCGATGCCCGGTACCGCACTGCGTCTGGCAGGCCTGTTCGGCGCTGCCGCCCTGGGCTGGAGCGGCGCTCCGGTAATGGCCGACGAACCGCACGCCGCCCACGCCGCCGCACCGGCAGCCGCGCCGCGGATCAAGGCGCCGGCCGGCGTCGAGCTCTACTTCATCGCGCCGAAGGACGGCGAGAAGGTCGGTCGCGAGGTCGTGGTGAAGTTCGGCCTGCGCGGCATGGGCGTGGCCCCGGCCGGCGTGACGGTCGACAAGACCGGCCACCATCACCTGCTGATCGACGTCGACGCGCTGCCGCCGGCCGACCAGCCGATCCCGGCCGACGCCCACCACGTGCACTTCGGCGGCGGCCAGACCGAAACGCGGATCACGTTGACGCCAGGCACGCATACGCTGCAGCTCAATCTGGCCGATGCGCTGCACCGCCAGTTCGATCCGCCGATCGTCTCGTCGAAGATCACGGTGACGGTCGAGTAGCGCCCTCCGGCCGGTCGGCGGCGCGTCGCCGCCGCCAGCCGGCCCAGGCCAGCAGGCCGGCCAGCAGGCCGCCCGCCCAGGCCGACAGCGTCGGCACGGCCACCGCCGCCACCGGCCCTTGCTGGAGTTCCAGCGCACCGATGTCGGCCGCGGCCCCGACCACGCGTCGCCATGCGCCGCCGCGCTGGTCGCTGACCAGCCCCGCGCTGTTGTCGCCGCGGTCGTGGACCGGGCTGGCGGCGGTGAAGGCGTGGGTCCGGCCGTAGCCGCCGTTGGCCGCCAGCGGCAGCAGCTGTGGATCGGTGTCGAGGGTGTCGGCCGGGAGCTGCAGGGCGCCGCTGGCGCGCCGGATCAGGTTGTGCGATCCGCCGATCGGCAGCGGGTCGAACGTGGTCAGGTCGGCCTGGGCGGCGATCGCGGCGGTGTTGCCGGCGACGATCGAGCTGCGCAGCGTCGAAGGACGCGCATAGCGCGCGAAGGAGATGCCACCACCGCCGGTCCCGGCCTGGTTGGCGGTGACGGTCGAGTTCTCCAGCAGCAAGGCGGTGAAGCGGCGGATGCGGATGCCACCGCCGTCGCCGTCGCGGGCGACGTTGCCCGAGATCGTCGAGTTGCGCACGATCAGGTCGTCCTCGTTGGCGAGGCCCCCGGCGTACAGGTACGAGAGGTTGTTCTCGATCGTGGTGCGCTCGATCGTGCCGCCGCCGGCGACGAACAGGCCGCCGCCGATCTCCCAGCGGGTCAGCGGCGGATTGTGGGTGCCGCGCGCGCTGTTGCCGGCGATCGTGCTGTCCTGGATGTCGACCGCATAGGCGAATGCGCCGCCGCCGTAGGCGGCCGTGCTGTTGGTCTCGTGGTGGCCGAACGCGACGTTGCCGCTCAGCGTGCTCGCGCGCAGCGTGAGCTTCTCGGCCAGGATGCCGCCGCCGTAGCTGCCCACGCCCTGCGCGGTGCAGCCGGACACGGTGCTGCGCGTCAGCGTCACGTTCTCGACCGAGGCGATGCAGCCGCCGTAGCCCACGCGCGTGCCTGGTGCGATCGGGTGGCCGTTGGCGAGGGTGAGGTCCTCGACGACCAGGTCGCCGGAGCCGAAATGGATCAGCACGCGATCGCGGGCATTGCCGTCGATCGTCAGCCGGGTGCGGCCGGGGCCGCGCAGCGTCAGGTCGTCGACCTCGATCTCGATCGCGCCGCTGGTCAGGGTGATGCGGCTGCAGGCCAGCGCGGTCAGGTCGATCACCGCGCCGGTGCCGGCGGCGGCGACGGCGGCGCGCAGCGTGCCGGGGCCGTCGTCGCCGCAGTCGGTGACCGCAGGGCTGGCGGTGCCGGCGGGGGCGTCGCGGCGACGGGCCTGGCGCAGCGCGTCGAGCTGCGCGCGCAGCGGGGTGACCTGGGCGTGGCGTTCGCCGGTCAGTGGCCAGGCCGGTGCGGTCCCGTCGACGATGGCGGCCGTCGACGCGGCGGAGCCCAGCGCCAGCGCCAGGCCGGTGGCGAGCGCGGTGAGCGGCGGCGCGCGCTGGGCGCTAGGATCGGCGGGCTGGTTCACGCGAGCTCCCCTGAATGCGGATTCGCAAGGATAAACGCAGCCCGGCCGCAAAACCGTCCTCGGCCGCGCGCTCCCGTCCGCGCGCGGGTCAGCGCGCCTTGGACAGGTCGATGCGGTAGACCGCCATGCCGGCGGGCTCCTCGCGCAGCAGGCTGACGTGCGCGAGGCCGGCCGCCCGCGCCAGGTCCAGCTGGCCGGCGGCCGAGCGGAAGAGCACCGGGCCGGCGGTGGCCACGGGCGCGAAGCGCCAGGCGCGGTCGGCGCCGTCCGCGGCCCGGGTGAGGTGGCGGCGCTGGCGGATCGTGTCGATCAGCACGTCGCGATTGGCCACGGCCGCCTCGACCACGATGTTCGAGCCGTCCAGGCCGGGAAAGCCGCCGCCGCCGCTGGCGCGGTAGTTGTTGGTGGCGACGATGAACGGCTCGGCCGGATCGACCGGTCGGCCGCGGTAGCGCAGCGCGACGATGCGCTCGCCCTCGGGGCGTGTCACGTCGATCACGTAGTCCAGGCCGCCCTGGACGACGTCGAAGTTGTAGCCGGGGAAGCCGCGGTTGATCAGCTCCTGGGGCTCGCGGCGCGCCGGGTCGATGCGGTTGAAGTAGCCGGCGGCGCGTTCCAGCCAGGCCTTGAGGCCGGCGCCGTCGATCCTGACCGCCGTCAGCGTGTTCGGGAACTGGTACAGGTCCGCGGCATTGCGGATCGCCAGCGGGCCGGGGGCGATGGCGGTGTAGTCGGTGGCCCCGCCGAAGCCGACCTTGAACGGCGCCATCGCCGACAGCACTGGGATGCCGGCGTACTGAGGCAGCTCGGCGGCGACGTAGCGTTCCACCCATTCGCGCTGGGCGGTGTTGACCATCTGCAGCGCGGTGACGTCGCCGACCGCGGCGAAATAGCTGGTCATGGCGAAGTCGCTGTCGCCGATCGGCGTGGACACGTAGCGGATCGCCGCGTCGTGCTCGGTGCGGACCAGGGCGCGGATCGCCGGGTCCGGCGCGACGAAGCTGCCGTCGGGCTGGCGGATGTCGCGGACTTCGGACTGCGTGGCAGCCGGATCGATCGTCCAGCGTCCGCCGCGGCGGACCAGCGCCAGCTCGATCACGCCCAGGCTCTTGCCCCAGAAGTTGCCCATGACCGCCGGCTTGCCGTGGATGAAGCCGCGCTGGTTGTCGACGCCCGGCATGCCGTTGAAGCGCGACTTGGGGTCGTGCGGGGCGGGGAACGCCTGGTGCGAATGACCGAGCAGCAGCACGTCGATGTCCGGCTCCTGCGCCAGGTGCCAGTTGGCGTTCTCCATCGTCGACGAATAGGCGCCGGGATTGATGCCGCCGTGCGAGATCGCGACGACCAGGTCGGCACCCTGCGCACGCAGCGCCGGTGCGAACCGGCGCGAGGCCTCGACCAGGCCCAGGGTCGTGGCCCGGCCTTCCAGGTGGCTGCGGTCCCAGACCATGACCGGCGGCGGCGTGAAGCCGATGATGCCGATCCGGATCGGCGCCTCGATCGGCCGGCCCGCCGCGTCCCGCGCCTTGAGCGTCCGCTCGAGCAGCGCGGTGGGCGCGAACAGCGGCTGGCCGTCGCGCGTGCCGAGCACGTTGGCGAGGACCAGCGGGAAGTCCGGGCCGTTGCAGCGGCGGGCATCGACGCCCTCGGCGTTCAACGGTGTGCCGGTGACCTGGGCCAGGAACGGCAGGCCGTAGTTGAACTCGTGGTTGCCGATCACGCCGCCGTCGTAGCCGAGCGCGTCCATCGCCTTGTAGACCGCCAGCTTCTGGTCGCACGGCAGCGGCTCGGCCAGCGCCTGCCAGTCGGCCAGCGCGGTGCCCTGGATCGTGTCGCCGCCGTCGAACAGCAGGCTGTTCGCGTACTCGATGCGCGCCATCCGGACCAGGGTGGCCAGGCGCTCGAAGCCGAGCGAGGGGTCCTCGGCCAGCTTGTAGTAGTCGTAGCTGAGGACGTTGGCGTGGATGTCGGTCGATTCGAGCAGGGCCAGCGTCGCCCGGCTGCCGTCCGGTGCGTCGGCACCGGCCGTACGGTGCGGTCCGCTGCCGGCGCAGCCGGTGACGAGCAGGATGGCGAGCCCGACGGCGCAGGTGCCGGCCCGGGCGAGGAAGCGGAACGTGGACGGAGGCAGGGCGGTCGGTCGCATCGGCAATGAATCTCCTGGCGGGCGCGGTATTGTCCACGGACTTCGAGCGTGGTGCGGAGCGCGGGACGAGCGCAGGGCGCCCCGGCGCGGCGCCGCGATGCACCCCATCCGGCGTCCCTGGCACGCTTCCACGACCACTATGGCCGGCGGCTGCGACGCCGGCATGACGCCGCGGTCACGGCCCGCGCTGCAGCACCAGTTGCGGGTCGATGCGTACGTCGAACCAGTTCATGCCCCAGTGCAGGTGCGGGCCCGTGGCCCGGCCGGTGGCACCGACGGCGCCGATCACCGCGCCTTGCTCGACGCGGTCGCCGACGGCGACGTCGATGCGCGAGAGGTGCAGGAAGGTGGAGCTGATGCCGTGGCCGTGGTCGAGCACGAGGGTGCCGCCGGTCAGGTAGAGGTCCGGATCGGCGAACGTGACGATGCCGCCGGCCGGCGCCTGCACCGGCGTTCCGGCGGGCGCCGCCACGTCCAGGCCCGAGTGCGGCGCACCGGGCTTGCCGTTGTAGACCCGCTGGCGCCCGAAGCGGCCGCTGATGCGGCCCTGTATCGGCTGGGCGAAGGCGGCCGCGAAATCCACGTTGTCGCCGTCCCGGTCGCGCGTCGCCGCCACGCGGGCCTGTTCGCGGCGGATGCGCTCGGCGATGGCGGGCGGCGGCTCGACCGTCTTGGGCGGCACGCCGTCGACGCGCTCGACCGGCCAGTCGCGCAGGTCCACGGCGATCCGCGTGGTGGCGGTGGTGCCGTCGGCGCGTTCGACCGTCACCGCCAGCGGGCCGGCCTCGTCGCGCCCGACACCGAAGGCGACGCTGCCGTAGGGCGTGGCGCGCAGCGTGCGGCCGGCGTAGCGCACCTGGCTGCCGGCGGGGACCTTGCCGATCACCAGCGCGCCCTGGGAGACGCGCTCGGGAAACACGATGCGATCATCGCCGCCGGCCGCGACCGCTGCGGCCGCCGTGGCGAAGCCGAGCAGCCCCGCCCACAGTCGCCTCACCGCGCGAACTCCAGGCGCGTGCCGCGCGTGGCGTCGTCGATGCGTCCGTCCAGATGGCCGAGCTGGCCGTTGACGAAGGTGGCCGCGATGCTCGACCGGAACGTGGTCCCCTCGAACGGCGACCAGCCGCACTTGGACAGCACGTCCTCGCGCCGGACCGTCTGCGGCTTGGCCGGGTCGACCAGCGCAAGGTCCGCGTAGTAGCCCTCGCGCAGGTAGCCGCGATCGCGGACGTCGAACAGCGTCGCCGGCGCGTGGGTCAGGCTCTCGATCAGCCGCTCCAGCGGAATCACGCCGTCGAACACGCGCTCGAGCGCGCACTGCAGCGCGAACTGCACCAGCGGCAGCCCCGATGGCGCGCGGGTGTAGGGCTGGTTCTTCTCGTCCAGCAGGTGCGGCGCGTGGTCGGTGGCCAGCACGTCGACCCGGCGCTCGGCCAGCGCGCGGATGATCGCGTCGCGGTCGGCGGCCGTCTTGATCGCCGGGTTGCACTTGATCAGGTGGCCCAGGCGCGCGTAGTCGGCGTCGGAGAAATGCAGGAAGTGCACGCAGGTCTCGGCGGTGATCCGCTTGCCGGCGACCGGTCCCGGCTCGAACAGCGCGACTTCCTCCGCGGTGGACAGGTGCAGCACGTGCAGGCGCGTGCCGTGCCGCCGCGCCAGGTCGAGCGCGAGCCGCGTGGACTTGATGCAGGCCTCGCGCGAACGGATCAGCGGATGCTGCTCGGGCGGGATGTCATCGCCCCAGCGTTCGCGGGCACGCGCCTCGTTCGCCTCGATCAGCGGCGTGTCCTCGCAATGGGTGATGATCGGCGTCGGCGCGTCGCGGAAGATCGCGTCGAGCGTGGCAGGGTCGTCCACCAGCATGTTGCCGGTCGAGGAACCCATGAAGACCTTGATGCCCGGCACGCTGCGCGGGTCCAGGCGGCGGATCTCCTCGAGGTTATCGTTGGTCGCGCCGAGGTAGAAGCCGTAGTTGACGCGCGACCGCTCGGCGGCGCGGCGGTACTTGTCGGCGATGGCGGCGGCGTCGACGGCCGGCGGCTTGGTGTTGGGCATCTCCATGTAGCTGGTGATGCCGCCGGCCAGGCAGGCGCGCGACTCGGACTCGATGTCGGCCTTGTGCTCGAGACCCGGCTCGCGGAAGTGCACCTGGTCGTCGATCATGCCGGGAATCAGCCAGCGGCCGGCCGCGTCGAGCACGCGCTCGCCGTCGCGGGCCGACAGGGCGGCGTCGATGCGCTCGATGCGCCCGTCGCGGATGCGCAGGTCGCCGTGGAAGCGCTTCCCCTCGTTGATCATTTCAGCGTTGACGACGAGCCAGTCACTCATGGAGGTGTTCACCGAGGTTCTTTTCAGGAGGACGCGGCCACCAGCGGAAGCGGGCCGGGACCGGATCGTGGCCGCCGGCGCACAGCGGATGGCAGCGCGCGAGCCGTACGATCGCCAGGTAGCTGCCGCGCAGGCCGCCGAAACGCGCCACCGCGACGCGTGCGTACTGCGAGCAGGACGGATGGAAGCGACAGCGACGCCCGAGCAGCGGACTCAGCCTGCGCTGGTAACAATCCAGAAGGAAGATAAGGGCTCGGGGCACGATGCTGGCGACCCGCCCGGAGGCGGCTTGCCCGGCGGTTGCTGGTGGAGGCGGCTTAGGCTATAACACCCCGCCGCCAAGTCACAAGGTAACGAGGCAGATGGCGAAAACCAAAGGAAAGTCCGCGGGGACCGGCAAGGTGAAGCCGGCGTCGAAACCCAAGGTGACGGGAGCCGTCGCCAAGAAGACGGCCAAGCCGCCCGCGAAACCACCCGCCAAGAAGGCGGTCGCCGCCAAGAAGGCGCCGCCGCCGGCCAGGAAGGCGCCGCCGGTTGCCAAGAAACCGGCAGCTAAGCCGGCCGCGCGTGCCGCGGCCAAGCCGGTCGCTGCCAAGCAGGTGGCGGCCAAGCGGGCGGCCAAGCCCGTTGCCAAACCCACACCGGCGGTCAAGAAGGCCCCAGCCAAGACCAAGGCGGTCGTCAAAGCCAAACCGGTGCCGGCGGCCAAGTCGCCGTCTCCGGTGCCGAAATCGCCAGCCGCAACTACCAGATCTAAGGGTGCCGTGAGTAGTACGAATACCAGCAGCAAAGCAACCGCCGCATCGGGCGGCATCAAGGCGCGTGCCGTCGTTCCCAACTCCGCGGAGACCGGCATCACCCTGCAGGACGGCCACTATGCGCTGCCGGCGACGGTGCGCATCGAGCTTCCGACCGGATTCAAGCCCTCGTCCAACGAGGAGTACATGAATCCCAAGCACCTGGAGTATTTCCGCCGCAAGCTGCAGCGCTGGCGCGAGGACCTGGTCGAGGAGTCCAAGCAGACGATCGAGAACCTGCGCGACGAAGTGCGCGACGTCGGCGACGAGGCCGAGCGCGCGACGCGCGAGACCGAGAACTCGCTGGAACTGCGTACGCGCGACCGCTATCGCAAGCTGATCGCCAAGATCGACAAGGCGCTCAAGCGGATCGAGGAGGGGCGCTACGGCTTCTGCGAGGAAACCGACGAGGAGATCGGCCTGGAGCGCCTGGAGGCGCGTCCGATCGCCACGCTGAGCCTGGACGCGCAGGAGCGCTGGGAGCACCGCCAGAAGCAGATGGGCGACTGAACGGGCCCGGCCTCCGCTCGCGACGCCCCGCTTTGCGGGGCGTTTGCGTTTGCGCCGGCGCGATGCGGCCCGATTCGAGGGAGGACAGATGAACGAACGCACCTATTTCGGAACCGATGGCATCCGCGGGCGGGTCGGCGAATGGCCGATCACCGCGGAATTCATGCTGCGCCTGGGGCGCGCCGCCGGCAGCGTCCTGGCCAACGGCAGCGAGCGGCCGCTGGTGCTGATCGGCAAGGACACGCGGGTATCGGGCTACATGTTCGAGTCGGCGCTGGAGGCCGGCCTGCTGGCGGCGGGTGCCGACGTGCGGCTGCTCGGGCCGATGCCGACCCCCGCGGTGGCCTACCTGACGCGCTCGCTGCGCGCCGATGCCGGCATCGTCATCAGCGCCTCGCACAACCCCTACGTCGACAACGGCGTCAAGTTCTTCTCGGCGACCGGCGAGAAGCTCGACGACGCGGTCGAGCAGGCGATCGAGCGCGAGCTGGAGGTGCCGTTCGCCACCGTGCCGTCCGACCGGCTCGGCAAGGCCGTGCGCATCGGCGACGCGGCGGCCCGCTACATCGAGTTCTGCAAGTCCTCGGTCTCGCGCGCGTTCCACCTGCACGGCACCCACATCGTGCTCGACTGCGCGCACGGCGCGACCTATCACATCGCGCCCGTGCTGTTCGACGAGCTCGGCGCGCGCGTGACCACGATCGGCAGCCAGCCCAACGGCCTCAACATCAACCGTGACTGCGGCGCCACCGCGCCGGCCGCGCTGGGCCGCGCCGTGGTGGAGTCCGGGGCGGACCTCGGCATCGCCTTCGACGGCGACGGCGACCGCATCCAGATGGCCGATGCCCAGGGGCGCCTGATCGACGGCGACCAGATCCTCTACCTGCTGGCGACCGACTGGGCCGCCAGCGGCCGCCTGCGTGGCCCGGTAGTCGGCACGCTGATGAGCAACTACGGCCTCGAGCAGGCCGTCGGCGCACTCGGCGTGCCGTTCCTGCGCGCCCGCGTCGGCGACCGCTACGTGCTGCAGGCGCTCAAGGAGCACGACGGCATTCTCGGTGGCGAAACCTCCGGCCACATGCTCTGCCTGGACCGCGCGACCACCGGCGACGCGATCGTCAGCGCGCTGCAGGTGCTCGACGTGCTCGCGCGCTCGGAGAAGGCGCTCGATCTCGCCGTGGCCGGCATGCACAAGGTGCCGCAGACCACCGTGAACATCCGCGCCGCGGGCGGCGCAGCACTCGTCGCCGACGCCGCCGTGCAGGCCGTGCTGCGACGCGTGCAGGGCGAGCTGGAGGGCAAGGGGCGGGTGGTGCTGCGGCCATCCGGCACCGAGCCGCTGGTGCGCGTCACCGTCGAGGCGGATGATGCCGACCAGGTCCGGCGCCTGGTCGACGAACTGGCCGGTGCCGTCACGTCCGCCGCGGGAGCGCGCGCATGAGCCGCCAGGTACCCACGCTCGACATCCGCCGCTGGGACGGCGACCGCGAAGCCTTCGTCGCCGAGCTCGGCGCGGCCTATCGCGAGTTCGGCTTCTGCTGCATCAGCGGCCACGGCATCCCGGCGGATCTCGTCGATGCCGCCTATGCGGTCTTCCAGCGCTTCTTCGCGCTGCCCGATGAGACCAAGCGCAGGTACCACGTGCCAGGCTCCGGCGGCGCCCGCGGGTACACCCCGTTCGGGGTCGAGACCGCCAAGGACTCAGCGTATCCCGATCTCAAGGAGTTCTGGCACATCGGCCGCGAGATCCCGCGCGATTCCAGGTACGCCGCCGTCATGCCGCCGAACCTGTGGCCGGACGAGGTGCCGGGGTTCCGCGAGCACGGCTACGGTCTCTACCAGGCGCTCGACCAGCTGGGTGCGCGCGTGCTGCGCGCGCTGGCCCTGCACATCGACCTGCCGGAGGATTTCTTCGTCGGCCGCACCGATTCCGGCAACTCGATCCTGCGCCCGCTGCACTATCCGCCCATCACCGCGCCGGACATCCCCAACGTGCGCGCGGGCGCGCACGAGGACATCAACCTCATCACGCTGCTGGTCGGCGCCAGCGCCGAAGGCCTGGAAGTGCTGACCCGCGAAGGGCGCTGGCTGCCGATCACGACCGAGGGCGACGCGATCGTCGTCAACATCGGCGACATGCTGCAGCGGCTGACCAACCACGTCTATCCGTCGACGACCCATCGCGTGGTCAATCCGGCCAATGCCAATGCGCGCCGGTCGCGCTATTCGGTGCCGTTCTTCCTGCACCCGAATCCCGACGTGCTGCTGGACGTGCTGCCCTCCTGCGTGGATGCGGACCACCCGAGCCGGTATCCGGTCCCGATCACCGCGCACGACTACCTGCTGGAGCGCCTGCGCGAGATCAAGCTGGCCTGAAGCGGGGTTTTCCTGGGAATCCTCCAGGGGATGAGGATTCCGCACTGCGGTGCCCGTCGGTACACGGGCGTGGCAGGGGCGGGATCGATCGGGCGTGCCTGGCAAGGCCGGTGGGTTGCGACTTCCGGCCGCGCGGCAGGCAGCCACAGCCAGGCGAGGCGCGACCCGACGCCCGTGACGGGCACGTTTCCCGGCGGGCGGCGTTGTCCGAATGCCGGGCGCCGGCTATGCTTGCCGGCTTCGAACGGGAGACCGTGATGCGTCGCAAGCTGGTGGCCGGAAACTGGAAGATGCATGGTTCGCGCGCCATGGCGGCCGAGTTGGTCACGGCCATCGCCGCGGCCGCGCCGGCCGACGTGGACCTGGTCGTGCTGCCGCCATTCCCGTACCTGGCCGGGCTGGCCTCGGCGCACGCCGGCCGGCTCGCGTTCGGTGCCCAGGACCTCAGCGCCCAGGCGCAAGGCGCCTTCACCGGCGAGGTGTCCGGCACGATGCTGGCCGATGTCGGATGCACGCATGTGCTGGTCGGCCATTCCGAGCGGCGCCAGTACCATGCCGAATCCGACGCCCTGGTCGCGGCCAAGTTCGTGGCGGCCCAGGCCGCGGGGCTGGTCCCGGTGCTGTGCGTCGGGGAAACCCTCGAGGAGCGCGAGGCCGAGCGCACCGAGGCGGTCATCGCGCGCCAGCTCGACGCCGTGCTCGCCGCGGCCGGGATCGCGTCGTTTGCCCGTGCGGTGGTGGCCTATGAGCCGGTATGGGCGATCGGGACCGGTCGTACCGCGTCTCCGCAGCAGGCCGAAGCAGTCCATGCGTTCATCCGTGACAAATTCGCCGGACAGGATGCTACAATTGCGAGCTCGCTGAGGATTCTCTACGGCGGAAGCGTGAAGGCCTCGAATGCGGCCGAGCTGTTCGCGCAAGCCAACGTAGACGGCGGGTTGATCGGCGGAGCCTCGCTGGTCGCCACGGATTTCCTGGCTATTGCCGCCGCCGGTAGGGCGCGGCGCTAGTCGTTCGACGGGTGCATCGCACCTGTCTTCTGAAACCAAGCAAACGATGCTTACCATCATTGCCTACGTCTTCTATGTGCTGGTCGCGATCGCCATGATCGTCCTGATCCTCATGCAGCGCGGTGCCGGTGCCGCTGCAGGGTCGGGGTTCGGTGGCGGCGCGTCGGCAACCGTCTTCGGTGCGCGCGGTTCGGCGAATTTCCTGTCGCGCAGCACGGCGGTCCTGGCCGGTTTGTTCTTCCTGCTCAGCCTTGGCATGGGCATTTACCACAGTCGCCCCGTGGTCGCACCCACGGACGACCTGGGTGTGATGGCCGGCGTGACCGCTCCGGCGCCGCCCGAGACTCCGGCGCCCGCCCCTGGCGGGGACGTGCCGAAGGCCTCGGTCCCGGCCGCAGGGGATACGCCGGCGGCACAGCCTGCACCGGAGTCGCAGACGCCGCCTGCCGATGGCAAGCCGGCCGAGCCGAAGCCGGAGCCGAGCAAGAAGGACGGAGCTGGATAAGCGTTGCCCAGGTGGCGGAATTGGTAGACGCACTACCTTGAGGTGGTAGCGGCGAAAGCTGTGGGGGTTCGAGTCCCCCCTTGGGCACCAATTTGCAGGTAACCGTCGTTGCCGCGGCTCCCGCGGCAGCCGCTGATGCGCCGCCGGCGCGGAGGTGCGTGTGCTTTCCGAGTATTTTCCCGTCCTCCTGTTCCTGGGCGTGGCCGCCGTCATCGGCGTCGCGTTGCTGATCCTCGGCAACCTGTTCGGCCCCAAGAAGCCCGCTGCCGAGAAGTTCGAGGCCTATGAGTGCGGCTTCGAGGCGTTCGAGGACGCGCGCATGCGCTTCGACGTGCGCTACTACCTGGTCGCGATCCTCTTCATCATCTTCGATCTGGAAGTCGCCTTCCTGATTCCCTGGGCGGTGGTCTTCGAGGACGTCGGCATGCCGGCGCTGGTCGCGATGGGGATCTTCCTGCTGATCCTGGCGATCGGCTTCATCTACGAATGGAAGAAGGGTGCGCTCGAATGGGAATGATCGATTCGATCAGCCGGACGATGCACAATCCGGCGCCGGTCAACGTCGTCGACGACATCCTGCGGCCGGGTGACGACAATCCGCTGATCGAGCGCGGTTTCGTGACCGCGCGCATGGATGAACTGGTGAACTGGGCGCGTACCGGCTCGATGTGGCCGGTCACCTTCGGCCTGGCCTGCTGCGCGGTCGAGATGATGCACGCCAGCTGCGCGCGTCTGGACCTGGACCGCAACGGCGTGATCTACCGCCCCAGCCCGCGCCAGTCCGACGTCATGATCGTCGCCGGCACCCTGGTCAACAAGATGGCCCCGGCCCTGCGCAAGGTCTACGACCAGATGCCCGAGCCCAAGTGGGTGATCTCGATGGGGTCGTGCGCCAACGGCGGCGGCTACTACCACTATTCCTACGCGGTCGTGCGCGGTTGCGACCGCATCGTGCCGGTGGACGTGTACGTGCCGGGCTGCCCGCCGACGGCCGAGGCGCTGATCCACGGCATCCTGCAGTTGCAGAAGAAGATCCGCCGCACCAACACGATCGCCCGCTGAGACCGCCATGTCCGAACCGAGTCCGTTCATAGGCCAGCTCGAGGCGCGCCTCGGCCAGAAGCTGGTGCGTGCCGACGCCTCCGGCGGCCAGATCACGATCGAGGTGCTGCCGGAGAACTGGCTGGCGGTCGCCCGCAGCCTGCGCGACGAGGAGGCATTCGCGTTCGAGCAACTGATCGACGTCTGCGGCCTGGACTACCTCGGCTACGGCCAGACCGAGTGGGACACCACGGACGTGTCCTCGGAAGGCTTCTCGCGCGGCGTCGAGGGTGAAGGCCCCGGCCGTTTCCGCTGGAGCGACCGGCCGCGCGACGTCGCGATCCCGAACCGCTTCGCCGTGGTCGTCCACCTGCTTTCGCTGCGCCACAACCGGCGGCTGCGGCTGCGCGCCCATTGCGCCGACGACGAACTGCCTTCGATCGCGTCGCTGACCGAGATCTGGCCGGGTGCCAACTGGTTCGAGCGCGAGGCGTTCGACCTCTTCGGCATCGTCTTCGAGGGGCACCCGGACCTGCGCCGGATCCTGACCGACTACGGTTTCGTCGGCCATGCGTTCCGCAAGGACTTCCCGCTGATCGGCAACGTCGAGGTCCGCTACGACCCGGACAAGAAGCGCGTCGTCTACGAGCCGGTCACCTCGGTGGAACCGCGCGTGCTGGTGCCGCGCACGATCCGCGACGATTCGCGCTACGAACAGGCCGCGGCCGAGCGCGGCGGAAAGTAGACCATGCAGGAAATCCGCAACTACACGATGAACTTCGGCCCGCAGCATCCGGCTGCGCACGGCGTGCTGCGCCTGGTGCTGGAGATGGACGGCGAGACCGTGGTGCGCGCCGACCCGCACGTGGGGCTGCTGCATCGTGGCACCGAGAAGCTGGCCGAGTCCAAGCCGTTCAACCAGTCGATCGGCTACATGGACCGGCTCGACTACGTCTCGATGATGTGCAACGAGCACGCCTACGTGCGTGCCATCGAGAACCTGCTCGGTATCGAGGTGCCGGAGCGCGCGCAGTGGATCCGTACGCTGTTCGACGAGATCACGCGCATCCTCAATCACCTCATGTGGATCGGCTCCAACGGCCTGGACCTGGGCGCGATGGCGGTGATGCTCTATGCGTTCCGCGAGCGCGAGGAGCTGATGGACTGCTACGAGGCGGTCTCCGGCGCGCGCATGCACGCCGGCTACTACCGTCCCGGCGGCGTCTACCGCGACCTGCCCGAGCAGATGCCCAAGTACAAGGAGTCGCGCTGGCACAAGGGCAACGACCTCAAGCAGCGCAACGCCTGGCGCGAGGGCTCGATGCTCGATTTCCTCGATGCCTTCACGCAGGACTTCCCGACCAAGGTCGACGAGTACGAGGAACTGCTGACCGGCAACCGCATCTGGAAGCAGCGCACCGTCGACATCGGCGTCGTCACGCCGGAGCTCGCGCGCGCCTGGGGCATGTCCGGGCCGATGCTGCGCGGCTCGGGCATCGAATGGGACCTGCGCAAGAAGCAGCCGTACGCCAAGTACGCCGAGGTCGACTTCGACATCCCGGTCGGCACCAACGGTGACTGCTACGACCGCTACCTGGTGCGCGTCGAGGAGATGCGCCAGTCCAACCGCATCATCCGCCAGTGCGTGGAATGGCTGCGCGCCAATCCCGGTCCGGTGATCGTCCAGAACTACAAGGTCGCCCCGCCCAAGCGCGAGGAGATGAAGGACGACATGGAAGCCCTCATCCATCACTTCAAGCTGTTCACCGAGGGCTACTGCGTACCGGCCGGCGAGACCTATGCCGCGGTCGAGGCGCCCAAGGGCGAGTTCGGCTGCTACCTCGTGTCCGACGGGGCCAACAAGCCGTTCCGCGTGCACCTGCGCGCGCCCGGCTTCGCGCACCTGTCGTCGATGGACGCGATCGTGCGCGGACACATGCTGGCCGACGTCGTCGCGATGATCGGTACCTACGACGTCGTGTTCGGAGAGATCGACCGATGAAGCCGACCGGAACCTACGACGAGATCAAGGACGTCGATCCGCTTTCGCTGCTCAGCGAGCACACCCGCCATCACATCGACCACTGGGTCGCCAAGTTCCCGCCGGACCGCAAGCGTTCCGCGCTGATCCAGGCGCTGTTCGCGGCGCAGGAGCAGAACGGCGGCTACCTGACCGATGCGCTGATCGTCGCGGTGGCGCGCTATCTGGACCTGCCGCAGGTCTGGGCGTTCGAGGTGGCGAGCTTCTACTCGATGTTCGAGACCCGGCCGGTCGGCCGCAACAACGTCGCGATCTGCACCAATATCTCCTGCTGGCTCAACGGTGCCGAGGGCATCGTCAGGCATTGCGAGAAGAAGCTCGGTATCTCGCTCGGCCAGAGCACGCCCGACGGCCGCGTCTACCTCAAGACCGAGGAAGAGTGCCTGGCCGCCTGCTGCGGCGCGCCGATGATGGTCGTCAACGGCCACTACCACGAGAACCTGACCACGGACGAGGTCGACCGGATCCTCGACGGTCTGGAGTGAACGCATGAAAGCCTTCGCCACATTCATGATTTTTTCCTGCGCGCTTCTCGGTGCGCCGGCCCAGGCCGAAAACTGGACCCGGATCGAGGACACCGACCAGGCGTTCTGGGATGCCGATGCGCGCCTGGAGGTCGACCTGGATTCGGTGCGCGCGGTCGACGTCGCCGACGCCAAGGATGCCGACGGCAACGCTTTGGCGGGGCCGTTCTACGTGGCGACGCGACGGGCCGTGCTGTCCGCCAGCGCGCAGGAGAGCATGCGCTACGACAGCGAGATCGCCGCCGAGTACTACTCCTGCGCCGGCGCGGAGCCGCTGCGCACGGTGAACGGATCGGTGCTGGCGGCGGAGATCGCCGGTGGAAAGCAGAAGATCAAGTACCAGGGCGGCCCTGGCGAGACCTATCTGTTCGGGCCGGCGCAGACCGGCTGGCAGAGCAACCTGCAGGCGCTCGTCTGTGCGCGAGCGAAGAGCACTTCCTGAGGCATGGCAATGAGTTACGGTCCCGCACCGCAGGAACATCAGGTCGTCTACACGACCCTCCACCACGCGCAGCCGTGGACGCTGGACACCTATCTGAAGGTGGACGGCTGGCAGGCGTGGAAGAAGATCCTCGCCGAGAAGCCCGACCCGGCGGCCCTGATCGAGGAGATCAAGAAGTCCTCGCTGCGCGGCCGTGGCGGCGCCGGCTTCCCGACGGGCCTGAAGTGGTCGTTCATGCCGCGCACGGCGCCGGGGCAGAAGTACATCCTGTGCAATTCCGACGAGTCCGAGCCGGGCACCTGCAAGGACCGCGACATCCTGCGCTTCAACCCGCATGCGGTGATCGAGGGGTTGGCGATTGCCTGCTACTGCACCGGATCGACAGTGGCCTACAACTACCTGCGCGGCGAGTTCCATCACGAGCCGTTCGAGCACTTCGAGGCGGCGCTGAAGGAAGCCTACGCGGCCGGCCTGCTCGGCAAGGACATCCAGGGCAGCGGCATCGACGTCGACATCCACACCGCGCTCGGCGCGGGCGCCTACATCTGCGGTGAGGAAACCGCGCTGATGGAGTCGCTGGAAGGCAAGAAGGGCCAGCCGCGCTTCAAGCCGCCGTTCCCGGCCAATTTCGGCCTGTTCGGCCGGCCGACCACGATCAACAACACCGAGACCTACGCCTCCGTGCCGGCGATCCTGCGCAAGGGCGCGGACTGGTTCCTGGCGCAGGGCAAGCCCAACAACGGCGGCCCGAAGATCTTCTCGGTGTCCGGTCACGTCGCCAAGCCGGGCAACTACGAGATCCGGCTGGGCACGCCGTTCTCCGAGCTGCTGGAGATGGCCGGCGGCATGCGCGGCGGCCGCACGCTCAAGGCGGTGATCCCCGGCGGCTCGTCGATGCCGGTGCTGCCGGCCGAGACGATGATGGGCCTGACGATGGACTACGACGCGATCCAGAAGGCCGGTTCGGGCCTCGGGTCCGGCGCGGTCATCGTCATGGACGAGACCACCTGCATGGTGCGTGCCTGCCAGCGCATCGCGCGCTTCTACTTCAAGGAAAGCTGCGGCCAGTGCACGCCGTGCCGCGAAGGCACCGGCTGGATGTACCGCCTGCTGACGCGCATCGTCGAGGGCAAGGCCGCGATCGGCGACCTGGACATGCTCAAGGCCGCGGCCGGCCAGATCGAGGGCCATACGATCTGTGCGTTCGGCGAGGCGGCCGCCTGGCCGGTGCAGGGATTCCTTCGTCACTTCTGGCACGAGTTCGAGTACTACATCGAGAACGGCCGGTCGATCGTCGATGCCCAGCTGGAGGTGGCGGCATGAGCGCCCAGCCCGCCGATCCGAGCCTGCCGCCGGATCATGTCTCGATCGAGATCGACGGCCAGTCGATGGCCGTGCCGAAAGGCTCGATGATCATCGCCGCTGCCGACAAGGCCGGCATCGCGATTCCGCGCTTCTGCTACCACGAGAAGCTGCCGATCGCCGCCAACTGCCGCATGTGCATGGTCGAGGTCGAGATGGGCGGCCGGCCGATGCCCAAGCCGCAGCCGGCCTGTGCCACGCCGGTCGCCGACGGCATGAAGATCTTCACGCAGTCGCAGCGCGCACTGTCGGCGCAGCGCAACGTGATGGAGTTCCTGCTGATCAACCATCCGCTGGACTGCCCGATCTGCGACCAGGGCGGCGAGTGCGAGCTGCAGGACCTGTCGATGGGCTACGGCCGTTCGGTCAGCCGGTTCGCCGAGCGCAAGCGGGTCGTGCCGGACGAGGACCTCGGTCCGCTGGTGCAGACCGAGATGACCCGCTGCATCCAGTGCACGCGCTGCGTGCGCGTGATGTCCGAGGTCGCCGGCACCTACGAGCTGGGCGGCATGGAGCGCGGCGAGCGCCTGCAGATCGGCACCTATGTCGGCAAGCCGCTGATGAGCGAGCTGTCCGGCAACGTCATCGACGTCTGCCCGGTCGGCGCGCTGACGAACAAGCCCTTCCGCTTCCGTGCGCGCGCCTGGGAGCTGATCGCGCGCGAATCGATCGCCTACCACGACGCGCTCGGCTCGAACCTCTGGCTGCACACGCGCCGCGGCGAAGTGCTGCGCACGGTGCCGCGCGACAACGAGGCGGTCAACGAATGCTGGCTGTCCGACCGCGACCGCTACGGCCACGAGGGGCTCTACGCGGCCGATCGTGCGAAGAAGCCGCAGGTCAAGCGCAACGGCGCCTGGACCGAGGTCGAATGGGACGACGCGCTCGCCGTCGCCGCGGCTGCGCTCAAGCGTCACGCGGGCGATGCGCTCGGCGCGCTGGTCCATCCGGCCACCTCCAACGAGGAGGGCCACCTGCTGGCCGGGCTGGTACGCGGGCTCGGCAGCCGTTCGATCGATCACCGGCTGCGCCAGCTCGACCTGGCCGATGGCGCGGCCGCGGTGCCGTTCGGCCGCCCGTTCGCGCAGATCGAGCAGGCCGACGTCGTCGTCCTGGTCGGTTGCAACCCGCGCAGCGAGCTGCCGCTGCTGAACGCGCGCCTGCGCAAGGCGGTCCGGCGCGGCGCCAAGGTCCACCTGATCGGCTCGCTCGATTTCGAGGCGACCTATCCGCTGGCGAGCAAGCGCATCGTCTCGCCCGCGGCGCTGACGGACGCGCTGTTCGACCTCGCCAAGGCCGTCAATGACGCCGGCCACCCGCCCGGGGAGGGCGCGTTGGCGCAGGCGCTTGCAGGTCGCACCGCCGACGAGGCCGCGGTCGCGCTGGCGCGCAGCCTGGCCGAGGCTCATTCGGCCGTGGTCGTCGTCGGCGAGACGGCGACCATCCATCCGCAGGCATCGCGTCTGCGCGCTGCGGCACGGTTCATCGCCGCCGCCACCGGCGCCGCCTGCAACGAGATTCCGCTCGGTGCCAATGCGGTCGGGCTCGCTGCCCACGGCGTGCTTCCGGACGCCGACGGCCTGGATGCCCGCGCGATGCTGGCCTCCTCGCGCAAGGCCTACCTCGTGTACGGCATCGAGTCGCCGCTCGACCTGGCCGATGCGGCCGCCTGGCGCACGCTGGCCGCCGCCGAGACCGTCGTGGCGTTCTCGGCCTATGCCAGCGAGACGCTCAAGCAGGTAGCCGACGTGATCCTGCCGATCGGGCTGCTGCCGGAAATCGATGCGACGCTGACCAATCTCGACGGCGTCGATCAGGTCGTCGTGCCGGGGGCGAAGCTGCCCGGCGAGGCGCGTCCGGGCTGGCGCGTGCTGCGTGCGCTCGGCGCCACGCTGGGTGTCGCCGGCTTCGATTTCGTCGACATCGCCGACGTGCGGGCCCGGCTGGTGCCGGCGGCCCCGCGCGTCACCAACGGCCGCCTGGCCGATGCGCCGGCGTCCGCCACGGTACCCGGCGGGCTGGTCCGCATCGCGACCACCGCCATCTACCGCGGCGACGCCGTGCTGCGCCGGGCGCCTGCACTCAATGCCCATCCGCTCAGCCGTGGGCCGGTCTTCGCCCTGCATCCGGAGGATGCGCTCGCGCTCGGTATCGGGCAGGGCGGTTCGGCACGCGTCGAGGGCACCATCCTGCCGGTGGAGCTGACGACGCAGGTGCCGCGCGGCGCGGTGTGGGTGGAAGCGGGCTATGCCGAAACCGCGGGCCTGCCGGCCCACGGCGCCGTCCTGTCGATTGCGAGGGTCTGACGCGTGACCGACCTGCTGCGTGAATTCTTCCTCGCCTTCGGCGACCTGGGCTTGGTCGTGTGGACGGTGCTCAAGATCCTGGCGGTCGCCGTGCCGCTGATCGTCGCCGTCGCGATGTTCGTCTATTGGGAACGCAAGGTGATCGGCTGGATGCATGTCCGCATGGGGCCGAACCAGATCGGTCCCTTCGGCCTGCTGCAGGCGTTCGCCGACGTCTTCAAGCTGCTGTTCAAGGAAGTGGTGCGCCCGTCGAAGGCGAACAAGGCGCTGTTCTACCTCGCGCCGCTGATCGCCCTGGTGCCGGCGTTCGCGGCCTGGGCGGTGATCCCGTTCGACGACGGACTCGTGCTCGCCAACGTCAACGCCGGCCTGCTGTTCCTGCTGGCGATGACCTCGATGGGCGTGTACGGCATCATCATCGCCGGCTGGGCCTCCAATTCCCGCTACGCGATGCTCGGCGCGATGCGCGCGGCGGCGCAGACGATCTCCTACGAGATCGCGATGGGCTTCTCGCTGGTCAGCGTGCTGGTCCTGGCCGGCAGCCTCAACCTCTCGGCGATCGTACAGGCGCAGTCCGGCCCGCACGGCATCGCCGACTGGTTCATGTGGCCGCTGCTGCCGATGTTCGTGATCTACTTCATTTCCGGCGTGGCCGAGACCAATCGCGCGCCGTTCGACGTCGCCGAGGGCGAGTCGGAGATCGTGGCGGGCTTCCACGTGGAATATTCCGGTTCGGCGTTCGCGATCTTCTTCCTCGCCGAATACGCGAACATGATCCTGATCGCGTTCCTGGCGCCGGTGCTGTTCCTCGGCGGCTGGCTGTCGCCGTTCCCGCAGTCGTGGGGCTTCCTGGGCGCGCCGAGCTGGATCTGGCTGTTCGCCAAGGCGTTCTTCTTCGCCAACTGCTACCTGTGGTTCCGCGCCACGTTCCCGCGCTACCGCTACGACCAGATCATGCGCCTGGGCTGGAAGGTCTTCGTGCCGATCACGCTGGTATGGGTGATGGTCGCGGCGTGCCTCAAGTACTTCGGTTGGGTGACGGTCGGCGCATGAGCGAGCCCCAGGACACGCAAGCCATGAACAGAATCATCGGTTACTTCAAGAGTCTGCTGCTGCTGGAGCTGCTCGGCGGCCTGTGGCTGACGCTGCGCTACATGTACAAGCCCAAGTACACGATGCGCTATCCGGAAGAGCACATCCCCAAGTCCAACCGCTTCCGCGGCCTGCATGCGCTGCGCCGCTATCCGAACGGCGAGGAGCGCTGCATCGCCTGCAAGCTGTGCGAGGCGGTGTGTCCGGCGCTGGCGATCACGATCGACTCGGCGGCGCGCGAGGACGGAACGCGCCGGACGACGCGCTACGACATCGATCTCTTCAAGTGCATCTTCTGCGGCTTCTGCGAGGAAAGCTGCCCGGTCGACTCGATCGTCGAGACGCACGTCCATGAGTACCACTTCGAGAAACGTGGCGAGAACATCGTGACCAAGCCGCAGCTGCTGGCGATCGGCGACCGCTTCGAGGCCGAGATCGCCGCTGCGCGGGCTCAGGACGCGGCGTTCCGGTGAGCGGCGAGGAGACCATCCAGTGACGTTCCAAACGCTCTGCTTCTACGGTTTCGCCGCGGTGACGGTGCTGGCGGCGCTCGCCGTCATCAGCGTGCGCCAGCCGGTGCACGCCGCGCTGTGCCTTGTGCTGACGTTCTTCTCGACCGCCTGCCTCTGGCTGCTGGCCGACGCGGAGTTCCTGGCGATCGCGCTGGTGCTGGTCTACGTCGGCGCCGTGATGGTGTTGTTCCTGTTCGTGGTGATGATGCTCGACGTGGACATCGCCCCGTTGCGCGAGGGCACCATGCGCCTGCTCCCGGTCGGCATCGGCGTCGCGGTCATCATGCTGGTCGAGATCGTCGCGCTGGCCGGCGTGCGTGCGCTCAAGATCGTGGCCGGTCCCGATCCGGCCGCCGAGGCCGGCGTGTCGAACGTGGAATGGGTCGCCCGCGTGCTGTTCAGCGAATACCTGCTGCCGTTCGAGGTCGCCGCGCTGATCCTCACCGTCGGCCTGATCGCGGCGATCCCGCTGACGCTGCGCCGCCGTGCCGGGCTCAAGACCCAGAATCCTTCACGGCAGGTGCGCGTACGGCGCGAGGACCGCATCCGGCTGGTCAAGATGGCCGCCGATACCCAGGGGGAGCGCTCGCCATGATCACGCTGGACCACTACCTGATCGTCGGCGCGGTCCTCTTCTGCGTCGCGGTGGCGGGCATCTTCGTCAACCGCAAGAACGTCATCGTGCTGCTGATGTGCATCGAGCTGATGCTGCTGGCGGTCAACACCAACTTCATCGCGTTCTCGCGCTACCTCGGCGACGCGGCCGGCCAGGTGTTCGTGTTCTTCATCCTCACCGTGGCGGCCGCCGAGGCGGCGATCGGGCTGGCGATCCTCGTCGTGCTGTTCCGCAACCGCGCGACGATCAACGTCACCGAAATCGACAGCATGAAGGGCTGACCCGATGGTACTTTCGAAAGGCATCCTTCTCGCCATCGTGCTGGCGCCGCTCCTGGGCGCGGTCCTGGCCGGCCTGTTCGGCCGCCAGATCGGCCGGGCCGGCGCGCACACGGTGACGATCGCCGGCGTGGCCCTGAGCTGCGCGCTGTCGATCTACGTCCTGTACCAGCTGCTCTGGGGCGGGGCGGCGACGTTCAACCAGAACCTCTACACCTGGTTCCAGGTCGGCGAGATCGGGGCGCACGTCGGGTTCCTGGTGGACCGGCTGACCGCGATGATGATGGTCGTCGTCACGTTCGTGTCGCTGCTGGTGCATATCTACACGATCGGCTACATGCACGAGGATCCGGGCTACCAGCGCTTCTTCTCGTACATCTCGCTGTTCACGTTCTCGATGCTCATGCTGGTCATGAGCAACAACTTCCTGCAGCTGTTCTTCGGCTGGGAGGCGGTCGGCCTGGTGTCGTACCTGCTGATCGGCTTCTGGTTCAAGCGGCCGACGGCGATCTTCGCCAACATGAAGGCGTTCCTGGTCAACCGCGTCGGCGACTTCGGTTTCCTGCTCGGCATCGCCGGCGTGCTGTTCTGGTTCGGTTCGCTGGACTACTCGACGGTCTTCATGATCGCGACCAATCCGACCAACGACATCGGCCTGCGCACGGTCGAGCTGGTCGCCGGCCATCCCTGGCACGTCGCCACGATCGTGTGCATCTGCCTGTTCGTCGGCGCGATGGGCAAGTCCGCCCAGGTGCCGCTGCACGTGTGGCTGCCCGACTCGATGGAAGGCCCGACGCCGATCTCGGCACTGATCCACGCCGCGACGATGGTCACCGCCGGCATCTTCATGGTCGCGCGCATGTCGCCGCTGTACGAGCTGTCGGAGGTGGCGCTATCGGTGGTCCTGGTGATCGGTGCGACGACCGCGCTGTTCACCGGCCTGATCGGCATCGTCCAGAACGACATCAAGCGCGTGGTCGCCTATTCGACGCTGTCGCAGCTGGGCTACATGACGGTCGCGCTTGGCGTCTCGGCCTATTCGGCCGCGGTGTTCCACCTGATGACCCATGCCTTCTTCAAGGCGCTGCTGTTCCTGGGCGCGGGCTCGGTCATCATCGCGATGCACCACGAGCAGGACATGCGCCACATGGGCGGCCTGCGCAAGTACATGCCGGTCACCTGGATCACGATGTGGATCGGGTCGCTGGCCCTGGCCGGCGCGCCGTTCTTCTCGGGGTTCTTCTCGAAGGACGCGATCATCGAGGCGGTCCACGAATCGCACCGGTTCGGCGCGGGCTACGCGTACTTCTGCGTGATGGCCGGCGTGTTCGTGACCGCGCTCTACAGCTTCCGGCTGCTCTACCTGACGTTCCACGGCAAGGAACGCTTCGTCGTGGAGGCGTCGCACGGCCACGGCCATCATCATGATGCGCACCACCACGCGCCGGGCCACCTGGAGCACGCGCCGCACGAGACCCCGTGGGTGGTCACGCTGCCGCTGGTCCTGCTGGCGATCCCGTCGATCGTCATCGGCGGCCTGGCGATCGGATCGATGCTGTTCGGCGACTTCTTCGGCCGCGCGATCCACGTCGCGCCGGCCAACGACGTGATCGGCGAGCTCAAGCACGGCTACCACGGTGTCGTCGCGTTCGTGCTGCACGGCCTGATGGCGCCGCCGTTCTGGATCGCGCTGGCCGGCTTCGTGGTGGCGACCTACGTCTGGCTGTTCAATCCGGGCATCGCCGACCGCGCGGCCAAGGCGCTGCGCCCGGTCTACAACCTGCTCTCGAACAAGTACTGGATCGACGAGCTGTACCAGGCGGTGTTCGCACGCGGCGGACTGGCGCTCGGCCGGGGTCTGTGGAAGGCCGGCGATGCGGCGGTGATCGACGGCGTCGTCGTGAACGGCTCGGCCGGGCTCGTCGCGCGCATCGCGGCCACCGTGCGCTGGCTGCAATCGGGCTATCTCTACCACTACGCGTTCGCGATGATCCTCGGACTGGTCCTGCTGCTGGGCTGGCTCGGGTGGTTCCTCGCGCGGACGACCGGCTGAACGGACGGGACGACGACCATCATGGCTCCACACTGGCCCCTGCTCAGCATCCTGATCTGGCTGCCGATCGTCGGCGCGCTCGCCGTGCTCACGCTCGGAAGCCGTCCGGGCGCCGCGCGCTGGCTGTCGCTGCTCGTCGCGCTGGCGACGTTCGCCTTCAGCATTCCGCTCTACACCGGCTACGACGCGACGGCGATCGGCCCGGCGACGATGCAGTTCGTCGAGTCGCACCTGTGGATCGACGCCCTCAAGGTCCACTATGCACTCGGCGTGGACGGCATCGCGGTTGCGCTGATCGCGCTGACCACGTTCACCTCGGTGCTCGTCGTGATCGGCTCGTGGGGATCGATCGAGCAGCGCGTCTCGCAGTACATGGCCGCGATGCTGGCGCTGGAGGGCCTGCTGATCGGCGTGTTCGCCGCCACCGACGCCCTGCTGTTCTACGTGTTCTTCGAGGGCATGCTGATCCCGATGTTCATCATCATCGGTGTCTGGGGCGGCCCGCGGCGCGTCTATGCGACGCTGAAGTTCTTCATCTACACGTTCCTCGGCTCGATCTTCATGCTGGTGGCGCTGATCTACCTGCACATGAAGACCGGCGAGTTCTCGATGGCGGCGTTCGCCAACGCCGGGCTGGGGACGCGCGAGCAGTTCTGGATATTCTTCGCGTTCCTGATCGCCTTCGCGATCAAGGTGCCGATGTGGCCGGTGCACACCTGGCTGCCCGACGCCCACGTCGAGGCGCCGACCGGCGGCTCGGTGGTGCTGGCGGCGATCATGCTGAAGGTCGGCGGCTACGGCTTCATCCGCTTCTCGCTGCCGATCGTGCCCGACGCCTCGCAGGACTACGCCTGGGTGGTCATCGCGATGAGCCTGGTCGCGGTGGTCTACATCGGCTACGTCGCCCTGGTGCAGGACGACATGAAGAAGCTGATCGCCTACTCGTCGATCGCCCACATGGCGTTCGTCACGCTGGGCATCTTCATCGCGCTCGCGCTCGTGCGCGTGCACGGCAATCCCGATGCGGCCCGGCTCGGCATGCAGGGCGCGATGGTGCAGATGATCTCGCACGGCTTCGTGTCCGGCGCGATGTTCTCGTGCATCGGCGTGCTCTACGACCGGCTGCACTCGCGCATGATCCGCGACTACGGCGGCGTGGTTAACGTGATGCCGTGGTATGCGACGTTCTTCGTGCTGTTCGCGATGGCCAACTGCGGCCTGCCGGGCACCAGCGGCTTCGTCGGCGAGTTCATGGTGATCCTGGCGGCGTTCCAGGACAACGCCTGGATCGCCCTGGTCGCCGCGTTCACGCTGATCATCGGTGCCGCGTATACGCTCTGGCTGGTCAAGCGGGTGATCTTCGGCGAGGTGACCAGCGACAAGGTCGCCAAGCTCAAGGATCTCAACGGCCGCGAATGGATCGTGCTCGGCGCCTTCGCCGCCGCCGTGCTGCTGATCGGCATCTGGCCCAAGCCGCTGACCGATCTGATGGAGACCTCGGTGCAACAGCTCGTCAGCACGCTGCTGATGTCCAAGGCATGAACATGACCGCGTTCGATCCCAACGACTTTCTCGTGATCCTGCCGGAGATCTTCCTGCTGGCCGCCACGTTCGTGCTGCTGCTGGTGGACCTGTTCCTGAAGCCCGGGCAGCGCGGCGTCACCCATTGGCTGGCGCTGCTGATCCTGGCGGTGACCGCGGCCCTGGTCTGGCGCGACGCGCCGGCAGCCGGGCAGGGCTGGACGGCCTTCGGCGGCATGTTCCAGCGCGATGCCGTCGCCACCGTGCTCAAGCTGTTCATCGTGCTGCTGAGCGGCCTGACGTTCGTCTACGGGCGGGAGTACCTGCGCGAGCGCAACCTGCTGGTCGGCGAGTTCTACCTGCTGGTCATGTTCGCCACGCTCGGCATGCTGCTGCTGGTGTCGGCCGGCAACCTGGTCATGGTCTACCTCGGCCTCGAGCTGCTGACGCTGTCCTCGTATGCGCTGGTCGCCCTGCATCGCGACTCGAAGGAATCCTCCGAGGCGGCGATCAAGTACTTCGTGCTGGGCGCGCTCGCCTCGGGCTTGCTGCTCTACGGCATGTCGATGATCTACGGCGCGACCGGCACGCTGGACCTGTCGCGCATCCACGCGGCGGTCGACACGGTGCAGCACCCGAACCTGCTCGCGGTCGGCCTGGTGTTCCTGGTGGTCGGCGTCGCGTTCAAGCTCGGCGCGGCGCCGTTCCACATGTGGCTGCCCGACGTCTACCAGGGCGCCCCGACGGCGGTCACGCTGTTCATCGGCTCGGCACCCAAGCTGGCCGCCTTCGGCATGGCCTGGCGCCTGCTGGACGGGGGGCTGGGCGGGCTCGCGCCGCACTGGACGCAGATGCTGGCGTTCCTGATCGTGCTGTCGCTGGCGGTCGGCAACATCTTCGCGATCGCGCAGACCAACCTCAAGCGCCTGCTGGCGTATTCGACGATCTCGCACATCGGCTTCCTGCTGCTGGGCTTCGTCGGTGCCACGTCCGACGGCTACGCGGCGGCGCTGTTCTACGCGGTCAGCTATGCGATCACCGCGGCCGTGGCGTTCGGCATGATCCTGCTGCTGGCGCGCGCCGGCTTCGAGGCCGGCGACATCGAGGATTTCAAGGGGCTCAATCGCCGTAACCCGTGGTACGCCGGGATCATGGCGATCGTGATGTTCTCGCTGGCGGGCGTGCCGCCGCTGTTCGGCTTCTTCGCCAAGCTGATGGTGCTCAAGGCGGCGATCGACGCCGGCCAGCTGTGGCTGGCGATCGTCGCGATCGTCTTCGCGATCATCGGTCTCTACTACTACCTGCGCGTCGTCAAGGTCATGTACTTCGACGAGCCGGCCGATCCGGCGCCGCTGCTGCTGCCGCGCGACCTGCCGATGCGCTGGGCGTTGTCGGTCAACGGGCTGGCGCTGCTGGCGCTGGGCCTGACCTGGGGTCCGCTGTTCGACTGGTGCCGGCGCTCGTTCGGCGCCTGACGTCCGCGACGTGCGACCGCATCGCGACCTACGTGTCGCGGCTCAGGGAGACGGGCACTGCATCGGCCGGGCCGCGGGTTCGTGCCCGTCGGCAAACAGCCGGTCGCCGATCAGGCGCATGACGAAATAGCAATCGCCGAGCGGGCCATGGGTCTGGCCGGCGACGACCAGTCGGCCTTGCGGGTCCGGGTCTGCATTGATCACGCCGTCGTCGTTGCCGCTCCGGCCGAGAACCGGCATCAGATGGGCGGGCCCGTCCGGACCGGCGGGCAGGGAAGGATCGCTGGACGCGTCCTCGCGCAGGCGAGCGAACGCGAGGCCCGCTGCCCCCGCTACCCGATACGAAGACCCGAGCACGACGATCCTGCGATCGGCGGTCGGGAACGCGAACGTGCCGGCCATCCAGACCGCGTCGTTCGCGATGCGGACCAGGCCGGGGTGGCCGGGCTGCTGCTGCTGCGCGTTGAAGCGCGGGTCGAGCTGCCCGGCGGTCGTGAAACGGGCGGCATCCAGCGAGAACGACGTGCTGGTCAGCGAGATGACGGCGTGGCCGACCAGTATCCGACCCGTGCGGTCGCGCGCCAGCGATCCGACTTGCGGGAAGTCCGAGGCGCTGGCGGCGACCTCCATCGTCGCCAGTCCGCCACCGAAACCCAGGTCCAGCGCGCCGTTGGATAGCAGACGCGCGACGGCGAGGCGGCCGGGAGCGTTCACGGGCTTTTCGACGCCGGCCACCAGCAGGGCGTCCGTGTCGTCCAGCAGCAGGCGTCCGAGGCTCGTCGATGCCGGCAGCCAGGCGATGCCGGCGGCGCCATAGGCCGGATCGAGCGCGCCATCGGGCAGGAATCGCGCAACCGCCGCCGCCGGCGCGCCGGTGGGCGCGCTCAGCAGGATGCGGTCGGCCGCGTCGACGGCGAGTTGTCCGTTGTAGGTAAGGGCAGCGGGCTGAGCGCCCGAAGCTGCGTAATCGAATCGCCGATAGCCGACGCCCGCGAAAGACGGGTCGAGTTGACCGAACGGCGTCAGGACGCCGAGCAATGTGGTGGCGGAAACGCCCGAGATATCGAGCAGCACGCCACTGGCGAAGACGATCCGCCCGTCGCCCAGCAATGCGATATCGCCGAGGCTCGCTCCGTACGGGTAGAGGGCCGGGGCGAGCGCGAAGACGAATCTTCCGCCGCTGCCGAAACCCGGATCGGGCTGTCCGTTCGGCAGCAGCTTGGCGACATACGGGCGGGTCTGACCGTCCGGGCCGTGCTCAGAGCCGGCGAGGAAGATCGATCCATCGGCGCCGACGCGGACCGCGCGCAGACCTGCGGCGGCCGTCGGCGGCGGATTGACCGGGCTGACCAGCAGCACGCCGTCCTGCCCGAAGCTGCGGTCGAGCAGGGGGACCGATGTGGCCGCCGCGGCTCCGGCAGCGGCAGTCGCCGCCAGCACGGCCAGGGCGAGAGATTTCATGGCAGCGCACTCCATCGCTGTTCAAGCGGGGCTAAGTCTATGCCAGGCAGAGACATTTTGGAATTTTTGACGTCGGAACCGCTTTCTTGGGGCGGTCACCGGCGATTCAATCTCGCGTAAAAGACATGCTTGTGTTGTCCGCGAGCGATGACTACAATAGCGGGCTCTGATGCGGGGTGGAGCAGTCTGGCAGCTCGTCGGGCTCATAACCCGAAGGTCGCAGGTTCAAATCCTGCCCCCGCTACCAGGGTCTTCAGCGAAGGGCCACCACGGTGGCCTTTTTGCTGAGCGCAGGATGCGCACGTTGCCGATGTATCGGATGCAAGACAACGGCGGACTTAAGGAACGGGGCCTCGGCCCCGTTTTTGTTTTCGGTACCCAGGCTCGCCGAGCCGCAGCTCCGGTCCGGCGCATCCTTCAACGTGTGGTAATGCTCGCGAAGTGAAAGACGAGGAACTGGTCGAACTGCTGGCGCCGATCGTGGCCGATCTCGGACTGGAATGCTGGGGGGTCGAATACCGTCCCAGCGCCGGTAACAGCCTTCTGCGCGTCTACATCGACGTGCCGGACCGGCCGGTCACCGTCGACGACTGCGAAGCGGCCAGCCGGGAGATTTCAGCGGCGCTGGACGTGGACGATCCGATCAAGGGTCACTACACGCTGGAAGTGTCCTCGCCCGGCCTCGACCGTCCGCTGTTCACGCCCGCGCAGTTCCAGCGCTTCGTCGGCGAGCGGGTCAAGGTCGCGGTCAATCTGCCGGTGGGCGGCCGGCGCCGGTTCCAGGGAGTGCTGGCGGCGGCAGGTGACGAGGCGATCGTCCTGGCCGTCGACGGCGGCGAGGCGACGATTGCCTATTCGAATATTCAAGGTGCCCGGCTGATGCCCGACTACGTCGCGCTGGGTCTCGCGCCCGCGGACAAGCCCAAGGGCAGCGGCAAGGCGCCGACGAAGGCGAAGAAGGCTTGATGTTTATTTCCGGTCCGGCGTTTTCCGGCGTCCGGTGGAGTACGAAGCGATGAGCAAAGAATTGTTGCTGGTGGTGGATGCGGTCGCCAACGAAAAGGGCGTGCCGATGGAAGTCATTTTCGAGGCGATGGAAGCCGCACTGGCCTCCGCCGCCAAGAAGCGCTATCCGGATCAGGATGTCGCAGTCCGCGTTTCGATCGACAAGGAAACCGGTGACTACGAGACCTTCCGCCGCTGGGAGGTGGTCGCCGACGACGTCGTCATGGAGTCGCCCGACCGGCAGATCCGCCTGATGGACGCCGAGGACGAGAAGCCCGGCTCGGTCGTGGGCGACTTCGTCGAGGAGCAGATCGAGAACCCCGACTTCGGCCGCATCGCGGCGCAGGCGGCCAAGCAGGTGATCGTGCAGCGCGTCCGCGAGGCCGAGCGCGCGCAGATCGTCGACGCCTACCGCGACCGTATCGGCGAGCTGATCACCGGCGTCGTCAAGCGCGTGGAGCGCGGCAACATCTATCTCGACCTGGGTGGCAACACCGAGGCCTTCATCCCGCGCGACAAGTCGATCCCGCGCGAGGCCGTGCGTGCCGGCGACCGCGTGCGCGGCTACCTGTTCGACGTGCGTTCGGAAGTGCGCGGCCCGCAGCTGTTCGTCTCGCGCACCGCGCCGGAGTTCATGATCGAGCTGTTCAAGCTCGAGGTGCCCGAGGTCGGCCAGGGGCTGGTGGAGATCAAGGCCTGCGCCCGTGACGCGGGCGACCGCGCCAAGATCGCCGTGCTGGCGCACGACAGCCGTACCGACCCGATCGGCGCCTGCATCGGCATGCGCGGCTCGCGCGTCCAGGCGGTGTCGAACGAGCTCAACGGCGAGCGCATCGACATCGTGTTGTGGAACGACAACCCGGCCCAGTTCGTCATCAACGCGATGGCGCCGGCCGAGGTCCAGTCGATCATCGTCGACGAAGAGCGCCACTCGATGGACATCGCCGTCGCCGAGGACAAGCTCTCGCAGGCGATCGGCCGCGGCGGCCAGAACGTTCGCCTGGCCAGCAAGCTGTCCGGCTGGCAGCTCAACGTCATGACGGCCGACCAGGTGCGCGCCAAGTCCGAGTCCGAGCAGGCGGCCGCGCTGGAACTGTTCATGGCCAAGCTCGAAGTGGACAACGAGATCGCCCAGATCCTGGTGCAGGAGGGCTTCTCGACGGTCGAGGAGATCGCCTACGTGCCGACCGCCGAGCTGCTGGCGATCGAGGGCTTCGACGAGGACATCGTCGAGGAGCTGCGCGCCCGTGCCCGCGACGCCCTGCTGACCGACGCGCTGTCGGCGGAGGAGGAGATCGAGGAGCACAAGCCGGCCGACGACCTGCTCTCGGTCGAGGGGGTCGGCGACGACCTGGGCTACGAGCTGGCGCGTCACGGCATCGTCACCCGCGAGAATCTCGCGGACCTGGCCACCGACGAGCTGATCGAGCTGGGCATCGAGGGCCTCGACGAGGCGCGCGCCTCCGCGATCATCATGGCGGCGCGTGAGTTCGAGGTTTCATAAGACGGTACGGGAAGAACGCCGGTGCAGGATGCGCCGGCCGGCAATCGGTTCATCGTTGCCGCAATGACGGGAAGCGTCCGGTCGCCGCAAGTGCGCGACCGGCCGCCGGCGTCGGAATGATGTGGAACCGGCGCCGCGTAGGCGCGGCGCATCGCAGGGCAAGTGCAGGCAGGTCTGGGAGTAAGCGCAATCATGTCGGACGTCACGATCAAACAGTTGGCCAAGGTGGTAGGTACGCCGGTCGACAAGCTGCTGGCCCAGCTCGCAGAGGCCGGCATGCCGTTCACCGATGCCGACCAGGTCATCAGCAGCACCGAGAAGGTCAAGCTGCTCGGCTTCCTGCGGCGCACCCACGGCAAGCAGGAAACGCCTGCCGAGGTGGCTGCGCCACGCCAGGTGACGCTGCGGCGGCGCACCGTCAGCGAGCTGACCGTCGCCACCGGCGCGCGCGGCAGCGCTGCCAAGACCGTCAACATCGAGGTCCGCCAGAAGCGGACCTACGTCAAGCGCAGCCTGGTCGACGACCAGACGCCGGCCGATGCCGAGCGCGAGGACGCATTGCGCAAGCTCCAGGAGTCGCAGCTCAAGCGCGAGTCGGAAGATCTGGCGCGGGCCGAGGCCGACCGGCGCCGGCAGGAAGAGGACGCGAAGCTGCGCGCGGCCGAAGAGGCACGCCGCAAGGCCGCCGAAGAGGAAGCCCAGCGCAAGCAGGCCGAGCAGGAATCCGCCCCGCGCGCCGACGCGGACGTCCGGCGCCCGGCCGCCGAGGCCGAACGGCCCGCGGCGGCGGCGGCGGTCCCGCCGCGCCGCGCCGACGAGCGCGCGCCGGGCGACGCGCATCGCCACAAGGGCAAGACACACGGTTCGCACCGCATGCAGGAAGCCGGATCCGAGGAAGAGGCGCCGCGCTACTTCGGTGCCGAGCTGCACCTGTCGCGCGAAGGCGCGGCGCGGCGCACCGGCGGGCGCAAGAAGCCCAAGGCGCGGCAGGCCGACAGCGGGTCGCGGTCGGGTGCCGGGCACGGTTTCTCCAAGCCGATCGCACCGGTCGTGCGTGACGTCGCCGTCGGCGAGTCGATCACGGTTGCCGACCTGGCGGCCAAGTTGGCGGTCAAGGGAGCGGAAGTGGTCAAGACGCTGTTCAAGATGGGTGTGATGACGACGATCAACCAGACCATCGATCACGATACCGCCGTGCTCGTCGCCGAGGAGCTGGGCCACAAGGTCACGCGCGCGGCCGAGAACGACGCCGAAGTCACGCTGCTGGCGCATCACGACGATCAGCAGGGCGAGCGCGAGACGCGCCCGCCGGTGGTCACGATCATGGGCCACGTCGACCACGGCAAGACCTCGCTGCTGGACTACATCCGCCGTACCAAGGTGGCGGCCGGCGAAGCCGGCGGCATCACCCAGCACATCGGCGCCTACCACGTCGAGACCGACAAGGGCGTCATCACCTTCCTCGACACGCCTGGCCATGCCGCGTTCTCGTCGATGCGCGCCCGCGGCGCGCAGCTGACGGACATCGTCGTGCTGGTCGTCGCGGCGGACGACGGCGTCATGCCGCAGACGATCGAGGCGATCCAGCACGCGCGCTCGGCCAACGTGCCGCTGATCGTGGCGATGAACAAGATGGACAAGCCCGAGGCCAACCCGGACAACGTCAAGCAGGGCCTGGTCCAGTACGAAGTGGTGCCGGAGGACTGGGGCGGCGACGTCCAGTTCGTGCCGCTGTCGGCCAAGACCGGCGAAGGCGTGGATGCGCTGCTCGACGCGATTTCGGTGCAGGCCGAGGTCATGGAGCTGCGCGCGGTGCACGACGGCCGCGCCAGCGGCGTGGTGATCGAGTCCAGCCTCGACAAGGGCCGCGGCCCGGTGGCGACCGTGCTGGTCCAGCAGGGCACGCTGAAGAAGGGCGACTTCCTCGTCTGCGGCGTCGACTACGGCCGCGTCCGCGTGCTGTTCGACGAGGCCGGCCGCCAGGTCGACGAGGCCGGCCCCTCGATCCCGGTGCAGATCCTCGGCCTGTCCGGTGTTCCGGCGGCGGGCGACGACTTCGTCGTGGTCGCCGACGAGCGCCTGGCCAAGGACGTGGCGCAGCAGCGCGAGCAGAAGCGCCGCGAGTCGCGCCTGGTCAAGCAGGCCGGCAGCCGCATGGAAGACATCATGGCGCAGATGGGTCAGGGTACCGAGCAGCTCTCGCTCAACCTGGTGGTCAAGGCCGACGTGCAGGGTTCGGCCGAGGCGCTGCGCGAGGCGCTGGTCGGACTCAGCAACGAGCTGATCCGCATCAACGTGATCATCTCCGGCGTCGGCGGCATCACCGAGTCGGATGCGAACTCGGCGGTCGCGTCGAAGGCGACGATCATCGGTTTCAACGTGCGTGCCGACGCGTCGGCGCGGCGCATCATCGAGTCCAACGGGCTGGACCTGCGCTATTTCTCGATCATCTACGACGTGATCGACCAGGTGAAGCAGGTCGCCAGCGGCATGCTCGGCACCGAGGTGCGCGAGGAGATCATCGGCATCGCCCAGGTGCGCGAGGTGTTCCGCTCGTCGAAGTTCGGCGCCATCGCGGGCTGCATGGTCGTGGAGGGCACCGTCAAGCGCAACAAGCCGATCCGCGTGCTGCGCGACAACACGGTCATCTTCCAGGGCGAGCTCGAGTCGCTGCGGCGCTTCAAGGAGAACGTCGACGAGGTGCGCAACGGCACCGAGTGCGGCATCGGCGTCAAGCAGTACAACGACGTCAAGCCGGGCGACCAGATCGAGTGCTTCGAGCGCATCGAAGTCGCCCGTACCTTCTGACCCGGGTTGCTGCCGATGGCCGACTTCACCCGTTCCGATCGCGTCGCCGTGCAGCTCCGCAAGGAGCTGTCGGTGCTCGTCCACGCCGCGGTCCGCGACCACGCCCTGCCGTCGGTCAGCGTCTCCGACGTGGAGGTCAGCCGCGAGCTGGACGTGGCGAACGTCTACGTGACGACGCTGGTTTCCGCGCAGGGACCTGCCGCGGTCGCCGCGCTGAAGGAGATGGCGGTGGAGTTCCGGCGCACGCTGTCGCGAAGCCTGCGCATGCGCCGCGTTCCGGAGCTGCGCTTCCGCTACGACGACTCGGTCGATCGCGGCGAGCGCATCGAGGCCCTGCTGCGTGACAACCGGCCGGCCGCGCTCGACGCGCCGGCGGACGAGGACTGAACGCACCGGCCGCGGCGCGACAGGGCCAGCGGCGAGTGCCTTTCTGCATGGGTCAACGCGACATCACCGGCATCATCCTGCTCGACAAGCCGCAGGGATCGACTTCGAACCAGGCCCTGCAGCGGGTGCGACGCCTTTTCGGCGCGGCCAAGGCCGGCCATACCGGCAGTCTCGATCCGCTGGCGACCGGCCTGCTGCCGGTCTGCTTCGGCGAAGCGACCAAGATCGCCGGCCTGCTGCTGGGTTCGGCCAAGGCGTACGAGACCGAGTGCCGGCTCGGTGTCGTGACCGACACCGACGACGCCCAGGGCGCGGTGACCGTCGAGCGGCCGGTGCCGCCGCTGGCGCCGGACGCCATCGTGCGCGCCCTGGCGGAACTGACCGGCCGCATCGTCCAGGTGCCCCCGGTGTACTCGGCGATCAAGCGCGACGGGGAGCCGCTCTACAAGCTGGCCCGCCGCGGCGTCGCGGTCCAGGCCCCGCCGCGCGAGGTGGAGGTGCGGCGATTCGAGCTGGTCGAGCAGCGGGGCGAATCGCTTCGCCTGCGGGTGGAGTGCGGTTCGGGTACCTATGTGCGCAGCCTGGTCCGCGACCTCGGCGAGCGCCTCGGCTGCGGCGCGCACGTGACGGTGCTGCGGCGCTTGTGGGTCGATCCGTTCAGGGAGCCGCGGATGTACGACTTCCAGACGCTGGAAGCCATCGCGGCCGGGCAGGGCGCGCCGGCGCTGGACGCCTTGCTGCTGCCGTTGGAGCAGGGCCTGGCCGCCTACCCGCAGGTCCGCGTGGAGGCGTCCGAAGCGGCTCGTCTGCGCCAGGGCCAGCCGGCGCGGCCGGCGATGCCGGCGGCGGCGGGTGCCGCGGTGGCGCTGGACGGCCAGGGCCGGGCCGTGGCCCTGGTCGAGGTTTCGGCGGATGGCTGGCTGCGTGCCACGCGCGGCCTCAACGTCGGCGGGCCGGGCGCCGGGCCCGCCGTGTGATACGGCAGGCGCAAAACCTTGTTCCACCGGCAATTGCGGGGCTACAATACCCAGCTTTACCGGCCGACCTTACTTTTCCGGGATGCCTGCGCGCGTCCCGTCTTTCGTTTTCAAGGGTTCAAGACCATGTCACTCACCACGGAACAGACCAACCAGATCATTGCCGACTACCGGCGTGCGGGCAACGACACCGGTTCGCCGGAAGTCCAGGTCGCGCTGCTGTCGGCGCGCATCGATCACCTCAGCAAGCACTTCTCCAGCCATGACAAGGACCACCATTCGCGTCGGGGTCTGCTGAAGATGGTGAACCAGCGCCGTCGCCTGCTCAGCTATCTGAAGAACAAGGACGGCGACCGTTACAAGTCGCTTATCGAACGCCTCGGCCTGCGCCGCTAAGCCGCACCCCAACCCCAGGAGATGGCAGTGGCGAAAGTCAGCAAAACATTCCAGTACGGCAATCATCAGGTCACGCTGGAGACGGGCGAAATCGCCCGCCAGGCGACCGGTGCCGTCGTCGTCAGCATGTCCGGCACGGTCGTGCTGGTCGCCGTGGTCGCCGCTACCAAGGCGCGCGAAGGGCAGGATTTCTTCCCGCTCACGGTCGACTACCAAGAGAAGTTCTATTCGGCCGGCCGCATTCCCGGCGGATTCTTCAAGCGTGAAGGCCGTCCGACCGAAAAGGAAACGCTGACGTCGCGACTGATCGATCGTCCGGTCCGCCCGCTGTTTCCCGAGGAATTCAAGAACGAAGTCCAGGTCATCGCCAACGTGCTGTCGCTCAATCCCGAAGTGGACGGCGACATCCCGGCGCTGATCGGCGCTTCGGCCGCCCTGTCGCTGGCCGGCATCCCGTTCAAGGGGCCGATTGGCGCGGCGCGCGTCGGCTATGCCAACGGGCAGTACCTGCTCAACCCGACCGTCAGCGAGCTCAAGACCTCCGACCTCGACCTGGTCGTCGCCGGCACCTCCAATGCCGTGCTGATGGTCGAGTCCGAGGCCAAGCTGCTGTCCGAGGACGTCATGCTCGGCGCGGTGGTGTTCGGCCACCAGCAGATGCAGACCGCGATCCGCGCGATCGCCGAGCTGGCCCAGGAAGCGGGCAAGCCGTCGTGGGACTGGCAGCCGCCGTCGCGCAACGACGCGATGGTCGCCGCGATCAAGAACACGCTGGGCGACAGTCTGGCCCAGGCGTTCCAGGTCCGTGACAAGCTGCAGCGCCGCGACGCGATCGCCGCGCTCAAGAAGGACATGCTCGAATCGCTCAAGGACACGGCGGAAGCCAGCGGCTGGCAGTCGGCCGACCTCGCCAAGGAGTTCGCCGAGCTCGAGTACCGCACCATGCGCGACAGCGTGCTGCAGACGAAGGTCCGCATCGACGGTCGCAATCTCGACGACGTGCGGCCGATCACCGTGCGCGTCGGCGTGCTGCCGCGGACCCACGGCTCGGCGCTGTTCACGCGCGGCGAGACGCAGGCCCTGGTCACCGTCACGCTCGGCACCACGCGTGACGCGCAGATCATCGACGCGCCGGAAGGCGAGTCGAAGGACCCGTTCCTGTTCCACTACAACTTCCCGCCGTTCTCGGTGGGCGAGACCGGCCGCATGGCCGGTCCGAAGCGTCGCGAGATCGGTCACGGCCGTCTGGCCAAGCGCGGCGTGCAGGCGGTCAAGCCGAGCATCGAGCAGTTCCCCTACGTGCTGCGCGTGGTTTCGGAGATCACCGAGTCCAACGGTTCCTCGTCGATGGCCTCGGTCTGCGGATCGTCGCTGGCGATGATGGATGCGGGCGTGCCGCTGAAGGCGCCGGTCGCCGGCATCGCGATGGGTCTGGTCAAGGAAGGCAGCGATTTCGTGGTGCTGTCGGACATCCTCGGTGACGAGGACCATCTGGGCGACATGGACTTCAAGGTCGCCGGCACCGCCGAAGGCATCAGCGCGCTGCAGATGGACATCAAGATCGACGGCATCACCGAAGAGATCATGCGTACGGCACTGGCCCAGGCCCAGCGCGGCCGCCTGCACATCCTCGGCGAGATGAACAAGGTCATCACCAGTGCCCGCACGGAGATGAGCGAGTTCGCCCCGCGCCTGCTGACGATCAAGATCCACCCGGACAAGATCCGCGAAGTGATCGGCAAGGGCGGCGCGACGATCCGCTCGATCACCGAGGAGACCGGCACGACGATCGACATCACCGACGACGGCACCGTCGTCATCGCCTCGGTCAACCGCGAGGCCGCCGATGCCGCCAAGAAGCGCATCGAGCAGATCGTCTCCGACGTCGAGCCGGGCCGCATCTACGAGGGCAAGGTCGCCAAGCTGATGGACTTCGGTGCGTTCGTGACGATCCTGCCGGGCAAGGACGGTCTCGTCCACGTCTCGCAGATCTCCAACGAGCGCGTCGAGAAGGTCTCGGACAAGCTCAAGGAAGGCGACATCGTCAAGGTCAAGGTGCTCGAGGTCGACAAGCAGGGCCGTATTCGCCTGTCGATGAAGGCGGTGGCCGAGGAAGAAGGCGTCGCCTGATCGTTCCACACGTTCATGCGGTACACGAAAAAGGCGGACTTCGGTCCGCCTTTTTTGTTGTCCGGCGATCCGTCCCGCACCTGCCTGTCATGCGGCGCAGCGACAATGGCGGCGAGGCGCGCGGATCGGCCCGGCCGTGCCGCCGTGCCGCTGTGCGCCATGGGCCGCGCTGCCGGTCGATATCCGCCTGATCGGGAAGGAATCCTGTGCGACACGGCCCGGTGCGGCCGGGCACGCCGCCGCCGCCCTGGCGAGGACGGCGGCGGCAATGGCGATGCCGCATTGCAGCAATCGCGGGGCGTGTGGTTACAAATTCGTCATAAAACGCTGTTAAACTGTAGTTAACGATGCTCGGATTCGTGCATAAGCCGGCCGGGCCATCTAGGGAGACATCTTTCATCGGCAGCACCGGACTTCGACAAGCCCGGCCTGCCCGTTTTTTTGACGATGAATCATCGGGGCGATCAAATGAGCGAGCGATTGAGCAAGCGGGTTGGCGTGCGGCTGCTGCCGCTGGTGCTGTCTTCGATCTTTGCCGTGTCCGGCGCCTATGCGCAGACGACGTCGGCGTCACTGGGCGGCGTGGTGACGGACACGAGCGGCCAGCCGATTTCCGGCGCCGAGGTGCTGATCACGCACAGCGCGTCCGGCACGGTCAGCCGTGCGGCCACCGACGCGGCCGGCCGCTACGCGGCGCGCGGCCTGCGTGTCGGCGGTCCCTACACGATCACGATCACCCGCGGCAACGAAACCGAAGTTCGCGAGAACGTCTTCCTGCAGCTCGGTGAGTCCAACACGATCAGCGCCCAGCTCTCCCCGACGGAGAAGCTCGAGGAGATCGTCGTCACCGGCACCGCCAACAGCTCGATCTTCAGTGCCGAGAACATGGGAACCGGCACCAACATCTCGCTGGCGCAGATCGAGGCCCTGCCGTCGATCGGCCGCAACATCCAGGACTACATGCGCCTGGACCCGCGCATCTCGCAGGTCAGCAAGGCTGACGGCGCGATCTCGGCGATGGGCCAGAACACGCGCTTCAACGCGATCCGCATCGACGGCGTGTCGACCAACGATCCGTTCGGCCTGGAGTCGAACAACCTGCCGACCGAGCGCCAGCCCGTCTCGATGGATGCGATCGAGGAAATCAACATCGGCCTGGCCAACTACGACGTGACCACCACCGGCGGCACCGGCGCGGTCGTCAACGCGGTGACCAAGTCCGGTACCAACGACTTCCACGGCAGCATCTACGGTGCCTATCGCGACAAGAGCATGGTGGGTGAGGACCGCAACGGCCGGGATTTCGAAGGCTTCAAGGACGAGAAGACCTACGGCTTCACGCTCGGCGGCCCGATCGTCAAGGACACACTGTTCTTCTTCGTCAACTACGAGAAGTTCAAGCGCCGCGCGCCGGGCCCGGACCTGCTCAATTCGCCGTTCGGCACCGGCGCGATCAGCGCCGAGCAGATCTCCGAAGTCCAGCGCATCGCCCGTGACGTCTGGGGCTTCGACGCCGGTTCGCTCGACGGCGTGAACAGCCTCGGCACCGACATCGAGGAATACGCCGGCAAGATCGACTGGAACATCAACGAGAACCATCGCGCCTCGTTCCGCTACAGCAAGATGGAGCAGAACGTCGCCAAGCTGCCGGGCTTCTCCAACAACCAGATCTCGCTCAACTCGTACTGGTACAACCAGGCCAAGACGTTCGAGAGCTACGTGGGCGAGCTCTTCAGCGACTGGAGCGACGTCTTCTCGACCGAGATCAAGGTCTCCTACCGCGACTACGAGTCGATCCGCCAGCCGAACTCGAACCTGCCGCACATCCGCGTCGACTTCGGCAACCAGCAGCTCCTGTTCGGAACCGAGCAGAACACCCACGTCAACATCATCCAGACCAAGGAAAAGGGCGCGTTCTTCGCCGGCAACCTGTTCCTCGGCGACCATACGGTCAAGTTCGGCTTCGACTGGACCAACAACGACATCTTCAATTTCTACGGCCGCAACCTCAACGGCGTCTACCGCTTCGGCAGCCTGGAGCTGTTCGAGCAGGGCATCCCGCGCGAGTACTCCTACCGTGCGCCGCGTCCGGGCGGCAGCCTGGCCGACATCCCGGCCGCCTACGAGCTGTCCAACACCGGCCTGTTCCTGCAAGACAGCTGGGCCGTCAACTACAACCTCAACCTGACCTTCGGCGTCCGCATCGACAAGCCGGACTTCAAGGGCACGCCGCTGTACAACGCGCGCATCGAGCAGCTCTACGGCTACAACAACACCAAGCTGCCCGAGCAGGAAGTGATCCAGCCGCGCTTCGGCTTCAACTACAGCTTCGACAGCGAGCGCCCGACCCAGGTGCGCGGCGGCATGGGCCTGTTCATGGGCGCCCCGCCGAACGTCTGGCTGGCCGGCGTCTACCAGAACACCGGCCTGAACTACCTGGAGTACACGCAGAACGACAGCGGCGGCCTCGGCCCGATCTTCAGCCCCGATCCGCGCAACCAGCCGATCAGCGGCAACGTCGGCGCGCGCCAGAACGTCGACATCGTCGATTCGAACTTCAAGATGCCGTCGGTGTGGAAGGCCAACGTCGCCCTCGACCACGAGCTGCCCTGGAACGGCATCGTCGCCTCGGTCGAGTTCCTGGCGTACTGGAACAAGAACGGCCTGTACTTCGAGCGCCTGGACCTCGGCGCGCCGACGGCCACCGGCCCCGACGGCCGTACGCTCTACTGGAGCGCGGCTGCGCTCGATCCGGGTAGCTGGACCTGCTCGAGCTGCCTGGGCAATCCGTCCGCGGGCTTCGCGCGCGCCAACCGGCCGTCGGACATCGGCGACGTCATGCTGGCCAAGAACACCAAGAAGGGCGGCGGCAACCAGATCACGCTGAGCCTGGCGCAGCCGATGAACGACGGCGGCTGGTCGTGGATGGCGGCCTACACCCACACCCAGGCCAAGGAAGTCAGCCCGCTGACCAGCTCGCAGAACACCTCGAACTGGAACAACACGCTGATCTACCAGGCGAACGAGGACGTCGCCTACGACTCGCGCTACGCGTTCAAGCACCGCGTCACCGGCGTGCTGACGAAGGAGTTCAATTTCTTCGGCGACAACAAGACCACCGCCTCGCTGGTCTACGAAGGCCGCACCGGCCGTCCGTACAGCTACGTGTTCTGGAACGACGTCAACGGCGACGGCCGTTCCTTCAATGACCTGTTCTACGTGCCGTCCGGCCCGGGCGACGTGATCTTCCGCAACCCGGCCGAGGAAGCGGCGTTCTTCGAGTGGCTGGCCGATCATCCGGAAGTGGCGCGCTACGGCGGCCGCGTGATGCCGGCCAACGCGATGCGCGCCGGCTGGCTGAACATGTTCGACCTGCGCTTCAGCCAGGAGCTGCCCGGCTTCTTCGACGGGCACAAGGCCGAGTTCTGGTTCGACATCATGAACGTCGGCAACCTGCTCAATAAGAAGTGGGGCCAGATCGACGACGCCGGCTTCAACTCGAACCTGGCGGTCGCCAACTTCGCCGGTATCGACCCGGAGACCGGCCGCTACGTCTACCGCTTCACCGGTGCGCAGCGCCTGACCACGCAGGAAGTCAACGGCGACGGCGTCAACACCGGCGTGTCGCGCTGGTCGGTGCAGGTCGGTTTCCGCTACCGCTTCTGACCCGGCGGGCTTCCGCTCCGAACGGCCGGCGTCCGCGAGGACGCCGGCCGTTTCTTTGTGCGCCGCCGCGTTCGCGCGCCCGGCGGGCAGCCGTTGTACGATGACCGGTCCCAGCCGCGCTTTCGAGACACGATGACTCACGCATCCGCCGGACATCCGGCCATTTCCACGGTCAGTGCACGCCTGGCGCCGGCGCCGGGGCTCGACATCCTCTCGCGCCACGAAGTGGCACGCCTGCGCGACGCCAGCGCCGGCGGCCTGCATCCGCTGCTGCGCCGGTGCGCGCTGGCCGTGCTGACCCAGGGCAGCGACAGCGACGACGCCCGGGCGCTGCTGGAGCGCTACCCGGATTTCGACATCCAGATCCTGCAGCAGGACCGCGGACTCAAGGTCGAGCTGATCAACGCGCCGGCCCAGGCCTTCGTCGACGGCCGAATCATCCGCGGCGTCAACGAGCTGCTGCACGCGGTGATCCGCGACATCGTCTACATCTCGGCGCAGATGGAGGCCGAGGCGTTCGACCTCGACAGCTCGGTCGGCATCACCCATGCGGTGTTCGAGATCCTGCGCAACGCACGCGTGCTGCGCGCGAACGTGGACCCCAATCTGGTGGTGTGCTGGGGCGGTCACTCGATCCCGCGCGGCGAGTACGACTACACCAAGCAGGTCGGCTACCAGGTCGGGCTGCGCGGGCTGGACATCTGCACCGGCTGCGGACCGGGGGCGATGAAGGGGCCGATGAAGGGCGCGACGATCGCCCATGCCAAGCAGCGCCGCCGCACCAACCGCTACATCGGCATCACCGAGCCGGGCATCATCGCTGCCGAGTCGCCGAACCCGATCGTCAACCACCTGGTCATCATGCCGGACATCGAGAAGCGGCTGGAGGCCTTCGTCCGCATCTCGCATGCGATCGTCGTGTTCCCGGGCGGCGTCGGCACCGCCGAGGAGATCCTCTACCTGCTGGGCATCCTGCTGCACCCGGCCAATGCGGCGATGCCGTTTCCGCTGATCTTCACCGGCCCGCGCGAATCGGCGGCCTATTTCGAGCAGATCGACCGCTTCCTGCGGCTGGCGCTGGGCGACCAGGTCGGCGAGCGCTACCGCATCATCGTCGACGACCCGGCCGCCGTCGGTCGCGAAGTCGCCAAGGGCGTCGAGCGCGTGCGCAGCTTCCGGCTCGACAACAAGGATGCGTTCTTCTTCAACTGGGCGCTGCAGATCGAACAGGACTTCCAGGTGCCGTTCCGGCCGAGCCACGAGGCGATGGCCGCGCTCAACCTGCACCGCGACCAGCCGGCGCACCGCCTGGCCGCCGACCTGCGCCGGGCGTTCTCCGGCATCGTCGCCGGCAACGTCAAGGAAGAGGGCATGCGCGCGATCGAGCGCTTCGGCCCGTTCGAGATCGACGGCGACCGCGAGGTGATGCAGGCGCTCGACGCGATGCTCGCCAGTTTCGTGGTGCAGCAGCGCATGAAGCTGCCGGGTACCCGCTACGAGCCGTGCTATCGCATACGGGTGGATTGACACCCCGCCGATCGCCCCTTCGTTCCGGTCCCCGATGCTCGCCCGCACGCGCGCCCACTGGCAGATCCATTTCTGCGTCCTGCTGTGGGGCTTCACGGCCATCCTCGGCAAGCTGATCACGCTGCCGGCGCTGGCCCTGGTCTGGTGGCGCATGCTGATCGTGGTCGCGGTCCTGCTGGCACTGCCCTGGGTGTGGCGGGGCCTGGCCCGCATGCCGCCTCGCCTGGTGCTGGCCTACGCCGGTATCGGCGTGCTGGTGGCGTTGCACTGGCTGACGTTCTACGGCGCGATCAAGCTCGCCAACGCCTCGGTGGCGGCCACCTGCATCGCATTGGCGCCGGTCTTCCTGGCGCTGGTCGAGCCGCTGGTCGCGCGCCGGCGCTTCGATTGGCGCGAACTGCTGATCGGGGTCGCCGTGGTGCCCGGCGTCGCCCTGGTGGTCGGCGGCATTCCGGCGGCGATGCGACAGGGCGTGGTGGTGGGCATCGTCTCGGCCCTGCTGGTGGCGCTGTTCGGGTCGTTGAACAAGCGCCTGGTCGAACAGGCCGACCCGCTGCCGGTCACCTGCGTCGAGCTCGGCGCGGGCACCCTGTTCCTGACCGGGCTGGCGCTGCTCTGGCCCGGGGCCGGGTCCAGCTTCGCGGTGCCCGGCGGCAGCGATGCGGTGCTGCTGCTGGTGCTCGCGCTGGCCTGCACGCTGCTGCCGTTCGCGCTCTCGCTGGTCGCGTTGCGCCACCTGAGCGCGTTCTCCGCGCAGCTGGCGGTCAATCTGGAGCCGGTGTACGCGGTCGTGCTGGCGATCGTGCTGCTCGGCGAGCAGCACGAGCTGGGCCGCGCGTTCTACCTCGGCGTCGCGATCATCGTCGGCGCGGTGTTCATCCATCCGCTGCTGGCGGCCCGTCAGACGGTGGCGCGGGAGCGGGCGTAAGATCGGCGCCTTCGTCCGGTTTCGAGGAGCACGCCATGCCCGAACACGGTTCAACGATCATTCCCTGCCTGCGCTACCGCAGCGCGCTCGAAGCGATCGAGTGGCTGTGTCGCGCCTTCGGTTTCCAGAAGCACGCCGTCTATGCCGACGGCGAGGTCGTCCACCACGCCCAGCTCGTCCACGGCGCCGGCATGATCATGCTCGGCTCGGTCGAGAACCGGGGCGAATGGGGCACGCACATGGCCCAGCCCGACGAGGTCGGCGGGCGCGAGACGCAGAGCTGCTGCGTCGTCGTCCCCGATGCCGATGCGCACTACGCCCGCGCGAAGGCGGCCGGTGCGGCGATCGTCATCGACATCGCCGACCAGGGCTACGGGGGGCGCGGCTATGCCTGCCGCGATCCGGAAGGGCACCTGTGGTGGTTCGGCAGCTACGATCCCTGGCGCACCTGAGCGGATCGCGTCACCGGGGCGGATCGCGGGGCGGCCGGCACGAGCGGGCCGCCCCGCCGGTTCAGGCGGTGCGGTAGTTGTCCACCTCGCGGTAGCGGCGCGCGTAGAGGCCGAAGGCCAATGCCGCGAGCAGGGCGAAACCGGCGAAGAAGAACATCAGGAAGGCCGCCTCGCTGAGGCCTGTACGTTCGATCGAACCGATGACGGTATCGTTGCGCACCGCGGCGTTGGCCAGCAGCACCCAGAGGTTGCCGATCGTCGTGGTCAGGTTCCAGAAGCTCATGATGACGCCCTTCATCGCGGCCGGCGCCTGGCTGTAGGCGAATTCCAGGCCGGTCGCCGAGACCAGCACCTCGCCGAAGGTCAGCAGCGCATACGGCAGCACCTGCCACAGGATCGACAGCGGGTCGCCGCCGTCGATCGCCAACTGGAAGCCGCCGGCGGCGATCCAGGCCAGGCCGCTGAACACGATGCCGACGGTCATCCGCCGCAGCGCGGTCGGCTCGTAGCCCAGGCGCCGCAAGGCCGGATACAGCACCAGGTTGTTGAACGGGATCAGGATCATCACCAGCAGCGGATTCAGCAGCTGCATCTGGGCCGGCTGGTTGAGCCATTCGGGCAGCCAGCCGGGGATCGCCATCTGGTTGCCCTGCAGGATCCAGGTGGATGCCTTCTGGTCGAACAGCGACCAGAACGGCGTCACCAGGGCGAAGATCACCAGCACCCGCAGGACCGCCCGCACGCCGTCGACGGCGCTGTCGGGATGGTGGTCGCGTGCGCGGTCGAGCTGCATCCAGGCACCGCCGCCGATGCCGGCGAGGAACACGACCAGCGCGATGCAGGCGGCGATGACGAAGCCGAGTGCCGGGATCAGCGCGAACGAGGCCAGCGCCAGCACGATGCTGGCGACGGCGGTCCACAGGCCGGGCCGGCCGGCACCGGGGCGCCGGGCCAGCAGCGCCGAGCGCACCACGCGCGAGAACGAATCGGGATTGGCCGGTGCCGGCGGCACCAGCACGTACTGCCGGCGGCCGGACCAGAACACGATCGTGGCGACCAGCATCAGCAGGCCCGGGATGCCGAAGGCCACGGCCGGTCCGTAGCTGCGCAGGAAGATCGGCATCAGCATCGACGCGAACAGCGAGCCGAAATTGATGATCCAGTAGAACGCGTCGAAGACCACCTTGGCCAGGTGCTTGTTCGACTGCGTGAACTGGTCGCCGACGAACGAGGCGACCAGCGGCTTGATGCCGCCGGCGCCGAGGGCGATCAGGCCCAGGCCCATGAAGAAGCCGGTGCGGTTGTCCTCGAAGATCGCCAGGCAGGCGTGGCCCATGCAGTAGATCAGGCTGAACCAGAGAATGGTCCGGTACTTGCCGAGCAGGCGGTCGGCGATCAGTCCGCCCAGCAACGGGAAGAAGTACACGCCGATCATGAAGGTGTGGAACACGTCCTTGGCTGCGCCGGGCCGGTCGGCTTCGGGCAGTTGCAGCAGCAGGGAGGTGATCAGGAACGGCGTCAGGATGTTGCGCATGCCGTAGAAGCTGAAGCGCTCGCAGCCTTCGTTGCCGATGATGAAAGGGATCTGGCGCGGCAGGCGCGCGGCCGGAGCGGTCGCGGGGAGGGCTTGGGTCATCCGGAATCCTGGGCTGCGGGACGGGACGGCTGCCGTGCACGGCAGACCGGTGGCGGGAGTGTGCGCAAAAGTCGGCGCCGGCGAAAGTCGCCCGGCCGGCCCCGGTCGTGCCTTGGCCTGCCGGTGTCCGGACGCGGTTACCATCGCGGCCGTGGTGGCGCCGGTGCGCCGGGAGTGATGCGATGTCGATCTGGGTGGACGCGGACGCCTGTCCGAACGCGATCAAGGAAATCCTGTTCCGGGCCGCCGAGCGGGCGCAAATTCCGGTCGTGCTGGTCGCCAATCAGTGGCTGCGTACGCCGCCGTCACGCTTCATTCGCGCGATCCAGGTGCCGGCCGGCCTCGACGTGGCCGACAGCGAGATCGTGCAGCGGGCGGCACCGGGCGACCTGGTGGTGACGGCCGACATCCCGCTGGCCGCGCGCGTGCTCGAGAAGGGCGTGCTGGCACTCGACCCGCGCGGTGAGCTGCATACCGCCGACACGATCGGCCAGCGCCTGGCGATGCGCAACTTCATGGACGAGCTGCGCGGTTCGGGCGTCGATGCCGGTGGCCCGCCGGCGCTCGGTGCGCGCGACCGGCAGGCGTTCGCCAACCAGCTCGATCGCTGGCTGGCGCAGCGTGGTACGGCATAGAACGGCCGGAGGCAGCCGCTTCAGCGGGTGCGGCCACGCCCTGTATCGCCCGCAGCCAGCGCGATCGCCCACAGCACCGGCATCCGAGCGGCGTTGCGCAGCGCGGTCACAGCATCGGCAGCCGCAGGCCCTGCGCCCGCGCGCACTCGATCGCGATCGGGTAGCCGGCATCGGCATGGCGCATCACGCCGGTGCCCGGATCGTTCCAGAGCACCCGTGCGAGGCGCCGGTCCGCGGCCTCGCTGCCGTCGCAGACGATGACCACGCCGCTGTGCTGGGAATAGCCCATGCCGACGCCGCCACCGTGGTGCAGCGAGACCCAGGTGGCGCCGCCGGCGACATTGAGCATCGCGTTGAGCAGGGGCCAGTCGGACACCGCATCGGAGCCGTCGCGCATCGCCTCGGTCTCGCGGTTGGGGCTGGCTACCGAGCCCGAATCGAGGTGGTCGCGGCCGATCACCACCGGTGCCTTCAGCTCGCCGCTGCGCACCATCGCGTTGAACGCCAGGCCCAGCTTGTGGCGCAGGCCCAGCCCCACCCAGCAGATCCGCGCCGGCAGGCCCTGGAAGCTGATCCGTTCGCGCGCCATGTCGAGCCAGCGGTGCAGGTGCGGGTCGTCGGGAATCAGTTCCTTGACCTTGGCATCGGTCCGGTAGATGTCCTCCGGATCGCCCGACAGCGCGACCCAGCGAAACGGGCCGACGCCGCGGCAGAACAGCGGGCGCACGTAGGCGGGCACGAAGCCGGGGAAGTCGAACGCGTTCGTGCAGCCCTCGTCCTTGGCCATCTGGCGGATGTTGTTGCCGTAGTCGACGGTCGGGATGCCCTGTTGATGGAAGGCCAGCATCGCCTCGACGTGGACGCGCATCGATTTCTTCGCCGCGTCGCGGACGGCGTCGGGGTCGGTGGTCTGCTCGGCCAGCCAGCGCTCGACGCTCCAGCCGATCGGCAGGTAACCGTGCACCGGATCGTGGGCGCTGGTCTGGTCGGTCACGGCGTCCGGCCGGACGCCGCGGCGGACCAGTTCGGGCAGGATCTCGGCGGCGTTGCCGAGCAGGGCGATCGACTTGGCCTCGCCGGCGCGCGTGTAGGCGCCGATGCGCGCCAGGGCGTCGTCGAGGTCGGCGGCCTGCTCGTCGACGTAGCGCGTCTTCAGCCGGAAGTCGATGCGGCTCTGCTGGCATTCGATCGTCAGGCTGCAGGCACCGGCCAGCGAGGCGGCCAGCGGCTGGGCGCCGCCCATGCCGCCGAGGCCGGCGGTCAGGATCCAGCGTCCGGCCAGGCTCCCGCCATAGTGCTGGCGCCCGAGCTCGACGAAGGTCTCGTAGGTGCCCTGGACGATCCCCTGCGAGCCGATGTAGATCCACGAACCGGCCGTCATCTGGCCGTACATCATCAGGCCCTTGCGGTCGAGCGCGTTGAAGTGCTCCCAGGTGGCCCAGTGCGGCACCAGGTTCGAGTTGGCGATCAGCACCCGTGGCGCATCGGCGTGGCTCGGGAACACGCCGACCGGCTTGCCGGACTGGACCAGCAGCGTCTCGTCGTCGCCGAGCGTGCGCAGCGTGTCCAGGATCGCGTCGTAGCAGGCCCAGTCACGCGCCGCGCGGCCGATGCCGCCGTAGACGACGAGGGCCGCCGGATTCTCGGCGACGTCCGGATCGAGGTTGTTCTGCAGCATGCGGAACGGCGCCTCGGTCAGCCAGCTGCGGCAGCTCAGGTCGCTGCCGCGCGGCGCGCGGATCGTGCGGGCGGGATCGAGGCGGTTGCCGGGGACGGACATCGGGTTCTCCGAAACGGGCCAAAACGCGATTATCGCCCGGCGGCGCGGTTTGTCGCATTGGGTTTTCCGGCACGGATTTCCGTAGAGGGGGGAAGTGGTCCTGCTCCCTGGAGATCGTGCGATGCGTGTGTCCTTGCCGCTGTTGTGCCTGTCGCTGCTGGCCGGCTCCCTGCCCAGCGCCCGCGCCGAAGTCCTGGTCGGCGGCTTCCCGCCGTGGGACAGCCCCAGCCATCCGTTGAGCGCGTTCGCCAGCGATGCCCAGGACGGCGAGGCGCCGCTGCGGCGCCTGGAGGGGCCGGCGACGCAGTTGGTGTCGCCCGCGTTCGGCATCTACGAACCCGGCGAAGGCGTCATCTACGTGTCGGATTTCTACGGCGAAGCCGTACGCGTCTATCGCGCCCATGCCGGCGGCGACAGCGCGCCGCTACGGGTGTTGAACCCTGTGTCGCTCGGACAGACCCGGGCCAGTGCGCCGATCCCCGCCCACGGCGAACTGATGGTCATCGCCACCAACTGCTGCATCTACACCTATGCGCTGGACGCGAGCGGCACGGAGGCGCAGCCCCTGCGCCGGATCGGCTGGGGTGGCCTGCCCGGCAGCCTGACCCAGCTCGGCAATCCGACGGCGCTGACCTACCTGCCTGCCACGGACGAGGTCGCGGTGATCGACCTCGCTTCCGATGGGGCGTTCCAGGTCGTGTTCCATGCCCGCACCGCCGAGAACTACGTCGCGCCGACCCGCGTGCTCAAGAGCGCCCATACCGCCGCCGCCCGGGGCCTGGCGCACGATCCGGCCGCCGGCACGCTGATGCTGCTGGTCGAGGAGGCCACCGTGGACGGCCGGCGCGGCGCGATCCGCGTCTTCGACGCGAATGCCGCCGGCACCGATGCGCCGTTGCGCACGATCGCGGGCGCGGCGACGCAGCTGGCGATTCCCGGTTCCGACTATCTGACCGGGCTGGGATTCGACGCGGATCTCGATCGCATGATGGTCGGCGTCGGCGGCAATCCCGATCCTGCCAGCAACCGCGTCGTCGTCTTCGCGGCCGACGCCGCCGGCGACGCGGCACCGATCCAGGTCCTGGCGGGGCCGACGCTCGGTCCCGGCACGATCGGCACGCCGTTCGCCGTGCCGGACGACAGCCTGCTGCGCGACGGTTTCGACGGCTGACGCCGCGCCGCGCTCAGCCGCCCGAGCGGGGGCGACGCGGCGGGGCGCCGCGCCCCGGCGGACCGGAACGGCGCGGCGGCCGGCTGCCGTCCTCGTCTCCACTGCCACCGCCGTCACCGCCGCCCTTGACGCGGCTGATGCGCAGGCGCTGGCCGGACACCCAGACCTTCTTGAGGTGCGAGAGCAGCTCCGACGGCATGCCCTCGGGCAGGTCGATCAGGCTGTGGTCGTGCTCGATCTCGATGCGACCGATGTAGCGGCTCTCCAGGCCGGCCTCGTTGGCGATCGCGCCGACCAGGTTCCCGGGCTTGACGCCGTGGACGTGGCCGACCTCGACCCGGAACGTTTCCATGCCGGTCTCGGCGGCGCGGGGTGCCGCAGGTTTGCGCGGGCGCTCGGGGCGCGTGCCGTCCGCCGGTTCCGCGGCGGGAAACGGCGGCGGCGCGGGCGCCTGGCCGAACGGTGCGGCGGTCTGCATCGGGCGCTCGCGCGACGGCGGGCGCCGGTCCGGCCGGCCGGCCGGCTCGCGCGGTTCCGGCCGCCCGCGGCGCTCGCGATCAACGGCGTTCGGCGCCGGGAAGGCCTTGCGTTCGGGCTTCGGCGGGGGCTCGAGCAGCAGCGGCTTGTCGCCCTGGACCATGCGCGCCAGCGCCGCGGCGATCTCGATCGCCGGTACGTTCTTCTCCTGCTGGTACTTCTCGATCAGCGACTGGAACAGGCCGAGGTCACCCGCTGCGAGCGTGTCGGTGATCTTCTGCGTGAAGCGGTCGATACGCTTGTCGTTGACGGTCTCGACCGTCGGCAGCTGCATTTCCTCGATCGGCTGGCGGGTGGCGCGCTCGATCGCCTGCAGCAGCCGCTTCTCGCGCGGCGTCACGAACACGATCGCCTCGCCGCTGCGGCCGGCGCGGCCGGTGCGGCCGATGCGATGCACGTAGGACTCGGTATCGTGCGGGATGTCGTAGTTGAGCACGTGGCTGATGCGCTCGACGTCCAGTCCGCGCGCCGCCACGTCGGTGGCGACCAGGATGTCGAGCTTGCCGTCCTTGAGCTGCTGGATCGTGCGCTCGCGCTGCTGCTGCTGCATGTCGCCGTTGATCGCCGCCGCCGCCAGGCCGCGTGCCTGCAGGCGTTCGGCCAGTTCCTCGGTCGCCTGCTTGGTCCGCGAGAACACGATCATCGCGTCGTAGGTCTCGGCTTCCAGGATGCGCGTCAACGCATCGAGTTTGTGCAGGCCGCTGACCCACCAGTAGCGCTGGCGGATGTTGGCGGCGGTGGTCGTCTTGGTCTTGATCGTGATTTCGGCCGGATCACGCAGATGGGTCTGGGCGATGCGCCGGATCGGCGCCGGCATCGTCGCCGAGAACAGCGCGACCTGACGCTCCGGCGGCGTCTTCTTCAGCACCGCCTCGACGTCGTCGATGAAGCCCATGCGCAGCATCTCGTCGGCCTCGTCGAGCACCAGCGTGGTCAGCTGCGAAAGATCCAGCGAGCCGCGTTCGAGGTGGTCGATGACGCGTCCCGGCGTGCCGACCACGACGTGCGCACCGCGCTTGAGGCCGGCCAGCTGCGGGCCGTAGCTCTGGCCGCCGTAGATCGGCAGGACGTGGAAACCGGGCATGTGCGTGGCGTAGCGCTGGAACGCCTCGGCCACCTGGATCGCCAGCTCGCGCGTCGGCGCCAGTACCAGGGCCTGCGGCTTGCTGCGCTCCAGGTTCAGCCGGGCCAGGATCGGCAGGGCGAACGCGGCGGTCTTGCCGGTGCCGGTCTGCGCCTGGCCGAGCACGTCGCGACCGGCCAGCAGATGCGGGATGGTCGCGGCCTGGATCGGCGACGGGGCTTCGTAGCCGACATCGGACAGGACCTTCTGCAGGGCGTCGCCGAGCGCCAGATCACGGAACGAGACGGCTGCCGAAGCGTCGCCGGCGGGGGAATCGGACATGGTGTATCACCCGGAAGGCCGCCGGAACGGCAGCGCGGTGAGAGGAGGAAGGAAGCGCATAGTGTAGCGGTCCGCCCCGGTGATTGCTCGCGGGCCGTCCGCCCGGTGCGGTGGCGGCTGGGCGGGAGCGGGCGAGAACCGACGCGTCACGGTCATCGCCGCAGCCTGCGCCCGCGCCGATGAGCAGCGCCGGAACCGCTGCCGGATCGGCCGGTTTCCAGCCGGCGGCGCGGCGTTGCCGCGACCGCGCGGGGCGAGAACGGGCAGGGCGAGAACGGGCAGGGCGGCCGGTTCTCGACGACCGGCTAGATCCGTGCGTGCGACCAGGACACCATGCGCCCGTCCCGGTACGGCATGACGCCGTGGAAGGCGCGCGGGTCGGCGTCGAACACCAGCGGCAGGAAGTGCCGGTCGCCGTCCCACAGCGGCAGGTCCAGGATGCGGTCGACCGCGATCCATTCCAGCGTGCCTTCCGGGTTGGCGGTCAGCGGCGTGCCTTCGTAGCGATCGATCAGGAAGACGAAGCCCAGCCAGTCCTCGCCGCGCTTGCCGAAGCCGGGCCAGCTGATCGTCCCGCGCAGCCGCAGCTCGGTGCATTCGATGCCGGCCTCCTCGCGGATCTCGCGGCGCATGCAGGTCACGACGTCCTCGGCCGGCTCCATCTTGCCGCCGAGGCCGTTGTACTTGCCCAGGTGCTGGTCGTCCGGCCGCGCGTTGCGATGGACCAGCAGGACCTTGGAGCGGTCGGGCGAAAGGACGTATCCGAGCGTGGCGACGATGGGCGTATAGGGCATGGGCGTGAAAGCGGTGTGCGTGTGGCGCGCTTGCCGGTACCGGCACGGCGATGGAAGATGCGCGCCGGTGACGCAAGGGCGAATCGATGAAGCGGCGGGGAAGTGTAGCGGCACGGGTGGCGCCTGGGCAGCGGTCGGTGCGCGGCGGGACGCTGAGCGGTCTGGCGGCGATCGCCCTGTGGTCGCTGCTGGCGGTACTGACCACTGCCACCGACGGGCTGCCGCCGTTCCAGGTGCTGGCGACGACGTTTGCGATCGCCGGCTGCGCGGGACTGGCCTGGTCGATCGGGCAGGGCCGCGCCGGCATCGCGCGCCTGCGCCAGCCGGTCGCGGCGCTCACGCTGTCGACCGTGGCGCTGTTCGGCTATCACGCGCTGTACTTCATCGCCCTCAAGCGCGCGCCGGCGGTCGAGGCGAACCTCATCAACTACCTGTGGCCGCTGCTGATCGTCCTGCTGGCCGGTCTGCTGCCCGGCACGCGCGTGGCCTGGCAGCAGCTGCTCGGCGCCGCGCTCGGGCTGTTCGGTGCGGTGGCGCTGGTGACGCGCGGCGAACGGCTGGGCCTGGACCCCGCGCATGCGCCGGGCTATCTCGCGGCGCTGGGGGCCGCGGTCACCTGGGCCGTGTATTCGGTCGTCAACCGTCGTTTCGCGGCGGTGCCGAGCGCGGCGCTCGCGGGAAGCTGCCTGCTGGTGGCGATCCTGGGCGGCGCGGCCCACGGTGCGTTGGAGTCGTTCGTCGCGCCGTCGCCGGTGCAATGGCTGGTGCTGCTGGTCATGGGCCTGGGGCCGGTGGGGGCCGCCTTCGTGCTCTGGGACCATGGCACCAAGCACGGCGACATCGCGCTGCTGGGCACGCTCTCGTATGCCGCGCCCCTGCTTTCGACGCTGCTGCTGCTCGTGTCCGGGGCAGCGCGACCGCACTGGACGCAGGCCGTCGCCGTGGCCCTGCTGCTCTGCGGCGCCTGGCTCGGCGTGCGCTACGCGCGGCCCGCCGGCGAGCCGCGTTGAGCGGCGGCGCCCGGCCGGGCGCCGCCGTCGTGGACTTCAGAGCGCCTCGAAGATGCCGGCCGCGCCCATGCCGGTGCCGATGCACATCGTCACCATGCCGTACTTCTGCTTGCGGCGACGCAGGCCGTGGATCAGGGTCGCCGCGCGGATCGCGCCGGTGGCGCCGAGCGGATGCCCCAGCGCGATCGCGCCGCCGAGCGGATTGACCTTGGCCGGGTCGAGCCCGACGTCGCGGATGACCGCCAGCGCCTGGGCGGCGAACGCTTCGTTGAGCTCGATCCAGTCGAGCTGGTCCTTGCCGATGCCGGCGAGCTTCAGGGCCTTGGGGATGGCGGCGATCGGGCCGATGCCCATGATCTCCGGCTTCACGCCGGCGACGTCGAACGCGACGAAGCGCGCCAGCGGCGTGAGGCCGTAGCGCTTGAGGCCCGCCTCGCTGGCCAGCAGCAGGGCGCCGGCGCCGTCGGACATCTGCGAGGCGTTGCCGGCGGTGACGCTGCCGCCGGCGCGGAACACCGGCCGGAGCTTGGCCAGGGTCTGGGCCGTGGTGCCCGGGCGCGGCCCTTCGTCGTCCGCGATCGTGCGGCCGTCGGTGACGATGCGGCGCGCGCGCAGGTCCGGATAGTGGTCGTCGAGCACGACCGGCAGGATCTCGTCCCTGAACTGGCCCGCTGCCGTCGCGGCCAGCGCCTTGTCGTGGCTGGCCGCGGCGAACGCATCCTGGTCCTCGCGGCTGATCTTCCACTGCTCGGCGACCTTCTCGGCGGTGATGCCCATGCCGTAGGCGATCGCGATGTTCTCGTCGGTGAAGGCGGCCGGGTTCATCGCGATCTTGTGGCCCATCATCGGCACCATGCTCATCGACTCGGTGCCGCCGGCCAGCATCAGGTCGGCGTCGCCGGTGCGGATCCGGTCGGCCGCCAGCGCGATCGCCTGCACGCCGGACGAACAGAAGCGGTTGATCGTCTGCGCCGGCAGCGTGTCGGGCAGGCCGGCCAGCAGCACGCCGATGCGGGCGACGTTCATGCCCTGCTCGGCTTCCGGCATCGCACAGCCGATGATCGCATCGCCGATCTCGGACGGATCGACGCCCGGTGCCGCGGCCAGCGCGCCGCGCAGCACGTGGGCGAGCAGGTCGTCCGGCCGCGTGTTGCGGAACACGCCGCGGGGGGCCTTGCCGACCGGCGTACGCACGGCGGAAACGATGTAGGCATCCTGGATTTGCTTGCTCATCTGGAGTTCTCCGGGAAATCGGGATTCGGCGCGCGTCAGTTCCGCAGCGGCTTGCCGGTGGCCAGCGTGTGGGCGATGCGTTCCTGGGTCTTGGCGGTCTGCGCGAGCTCGACGAAATGCCGGCGCTCCAGGTCCAGCAGCCAGCGTTCGTCGACCTGCGAGCCGCGCTCGATCGAGCCGCCGCACAACGTGTCGGCGATGCGGCTGGCGACGTCGAAGTCGTGCGGCGAGATGAAGCGGCCCTCCAGCATGTTGACCAGCAGCATCTTGAGCGTCGCCGTGCCGACGTCGCCCGCCACCGGGATCGCACGCGCCGGCAGCGGCGGCCGGTAGCCCTGCTCGGCGAGCGCGCCAGCCACCGTGGACGCGACGTGGAGCAGCTCGTAGGCGTTGAACACGACGACGTCGTCCGGCCGCAGCAGGCCCAGCTGCTTGGCCTCCAGCGCGGAGCCCGAGACCTTGGCCATGGCGATCGTCTCGAACATGCGCTTGACGCCGTCGAACGGGTCGCCGCCGCCCGCCTGCGTCGCGGCGCGCAAGGCGATTTCCTTGAGCCCGCCGCCGGCCGGCAGCAGGCCGACGCCGGCCTCGACCAGGCCGATGTAGCTTTCCAGCGCGGCGACGGTGCGTGCCGAATGCATCTGGAACTCGCAGCCGCCGCCGAAGGCCATGCCGCGCACCGCGGCGACCACCGGGACCAGCGCGTACTTGATGCGCTGGCTGGTCGCCTGGAAGTTGGCGACCATCGCATCGAACGCGTCGACCTTGCCGGCCTGCAGCAGGCCCAGTGCGCCCTTGAGGTCGGCGCCGGCCGAGAACGGCTCGCCGGTCTGCCAGAGCACGACGCCCTTGAAGGTCTTCTCGGCCTCGTCGATCGCGCGCTGGATGCCGTCGAGGACGGCATCGTTGACGGTGTTCATCTTGGTCTTGAACGAGACGATGCCGACCTCGTCGCCGAGGTGCCAGAGACGGACGCCCGCGTTCTCCCAGGCGGTGGTGCCGGTGTCGAAGCGCTCGCCGAGCAGCGGATCGGGGAAGCGCTGGCGGCGGTAGACCGGATGCGCCGAGCGCGGCAGCGGGCGGCCGGCGCTGGCGGAATAGGCGCCTTCGGTGACGTGCACGCCCTCGCGCCCGTCGGTGACCCAGGCCGGCAGCGGCGCGCTGCTCATCGCCTTGCCGGCGGCGATGTCCTCGTTGATCCACTGCGCGACCTGACGCCAGCCGGCGGCCTGCCAGGTCTCGAACGGCCCGAGCTTCCAGCCGTAGCCCCAGCGGATCGCCAGGTCCACCTCGCGCGCGGTCTCGGCGATGTCGGCCAGGTGATAGGCGCTGTAGTGGAACAGGTCGCGGAACATCGCCCACAGGAACTGGGCCTGGCGGTCGGTCGAGGCGCGCAGCTTGGCGAACTTCTCGGCCGGATCGCGGATCGCGAGGATCGCGGCGACCTCCTCGGACGCGGCGCGGCCGGCCGGCCGGTAGTCGCGCTGCGCGAGATCGAGCACGTGGATGTCCTTGCCGACCTTGCGGAAGAAACCGGCCCCGGTCTTCTGGCCCAGCGCGCCCTGGTCGATCAGTGCCTGCAGCCAGGCCGGCGCCTTGAAGTAGGCGTGCCAGGGATCCTCCGGGAGCGTGTCGGCCATCGTCTTGATGACGTGCGCCATGGTGTCCAGGCCGACCACGTCGGAGGTGCGGTAGGTCGCGCTCTTGGGGCGGCCGATCGCCGGCCCGGTGATCGCATCGACCTCGTCGAAGCCGAGGCCGAACTGCTCGGTGTGGTGCATCGTGGCGAGGATCGAGAACACGCCGATGCGGTTGCCGATGAAGTTCGGCGTATCGCGGGCGTAGACCACGCCCTTGCCGAGCTGGGTGGTCAGGAACGCCTCCAGCCCGGCCAGCAGGGCGGGATCGGTCTCGCGCGCGGGAATCACCTCGACCAGGTGCATGTAGCGCGGCGGATTAAAGAAGTGGATGCCCGAGAAGCGGCGCCGCAGCGCGGCGGGAAGCGCATCGGCCAGCGTGTTGATCGACAGGCCCGAGGTATTGCTGGCGACGAAGGCGCTGTCGGACAGGTGCGGCGCGATGCGGCGGTACAGGTCCAGCTTCCAGTCCATCCGTTCGGCGATCGCCTCGATCACCAGGTCGCACTCGCCGAGGCGCCCGAGGTCCTCGTCGTAGTTGGCCGGCACGATCGCGGCCGCCAGCGACTTCTCGGCCAGCGGCGCGGGCGAGAGCTTGGCCAGGTTCGCGATCGCCTGGGTGACGATGCCGTTCTTGTCGCCTTCCTTGGCCGGAAGATCGAAGAGGATCGTCTCGATGCCGGCGTTGACGAGATGCGCGGCGATCTGCGCGCCCATGACGCCGGCGCCGAGCACGGCGGCTTTGCGGATCAGCAGGGTGTTGGCTGACATCGAACTCTCCGATGCGGGAAGGGGTGGAGGAAGTCGCTCACGCGGCGCGCAGGCCGGCGGCGGCGAAGCGGATCAGGTGGGAGGCGGTGCGCTCCCGGTGTACCTGCTCGCTGACGTCGCCCCGGCGCTTGAGCACGCCGAAATCGGCCATCGCGTAGGTGAGGGCGCCGGAGACGATGTCCAGCCGCCAGTAGAGCTCCTCCTTGTCCAGGCGCGGCAGCAGGCGCGCGAAGACGGCGGCGAACTCCTTGAGGACGTGGCCGTAGTTGTCCGAGAGGAAGCGCCGCAGGCGTTCGTCGTGCTCGGCATAGGCGCGTGCCAGCACGCGGACGAAGGCGGCGCCGCCGTTGTCGCTCAGCGACAGCTCCAGCGCCGGCCGCACGAAGGCGTCCAGCACCTCCTCCAGGCTCAGCTGCGGCCGGTCGCGGCACTGCGCCAGCAGCTCCAGGCGGCGTGCGTTGAGTTCGTCCAGCCGGCGCCGGAACACTTCCTCGATGAGGTTTTCCTTCGAGCCGAAGTGGTAGTTGACCGCGGCGAGGTTGACCTTGGCGCTGGCGGTCACCTGGCGCAGCGAAGCGCCGGCGAAGCCATGCCGGGCGAACAGTTCCTCGGCAGCGCCGAGAATGCGCTGCCGGGTGGAAAACGGGGTGATGTCCACGGGCGGACCCCTGCGGGGGTGAATCAAACGGTCGTTTGAATCTAAGCCAGGGCAGGCCCGTCGTCAAACCGCGTCGCAGCAAACGGCGCCGCCGGCCGGCCGCCCGGCATGGACTTCATGTCGAAAACGCGGCGCCATCGACATTCCAGCGTGGCGCTGCCCGGAGGAATTGGCTAGAATCTTCCGTTCATACATCTGCTAACCCCGCGGAAGTTCGCGGATTCTTCATGTTTGCCGGCGTCCGGGAAGGGCGGCGGCGCATTTATTTTCCGGAGAAACCATCTCATGGCGCTGGAGCGCACCCTGTCCATCATCAAGCCCGATGCCGTCGCCAAGAACGTCATCGGCGAGATCTACACGCGTTTCGAGAAGGCCGGCCTCAAGATCGTGGCCGCCCGCTACAAGCAGCTCTCGCGCGCCGAGGCCGAAGGCTTCTACGCGGTCCATCGCGAGCGTCCGTTCTTCAAGGCGCTGGTCGATTTCATGATTTCCGGCCCGGTCATGATCCAGGCGCTGGAAGGCGAGGACGCGATCGCCAAGAACCGCCAGTTGATGGGCGCGACCGATCCGAAGAAGGCCGACGCCGGCACGATCCGCGCCGATTTCGCCGACTCGATCGACGCCAATGCCGTGCACGGTTCGGACGCCGCCGAGACCGCGGCGGTCGAGATCGCCTACTTCTTCGCGGCGACCGAGGTCGTCTCGCGCTGACGATGGACGCCGTGACGACTCCCAGGACCAACCTGTTCGGCTTCGATCGCGAGGAGCTGCGCGGATTCTTCGCGCAGCTCGGCGAGAAGCCGTATCGGGCGGACCAGGTCATGAAGTGGGTCTATCACCGGCACGTCACCGATTTCGCGCAGATGAGCGACGTCGGCAAGGCATTGCGCGAGAAGCTCCAGGCCGTGGCCGAGATCGTGCCGCCGAGCGTGCTGTTCGAGAAGCAGTCGGCCGACGGCACGCACAAGTGGCTGCTCGGCATGGACGGGGCCAACGCGATCGAGACGGTGTTCATCCCGGAGACCTCGCGCGGCACGCTGTGCGTGTCCTCGCAGGTCGGCTGCGGGCTGAACTGCCAGTTCTGCTCGACCGCCACGCAGGGCTTCAACCGCAACCTGTCCACCGCCGAGATCATCGGCCAGGTCTGGGTCGCGGCGCGCCACCTCGGCAACGTCCCGCACCACCAGCGCAAGCTCACCAATGTCGTCATGATGGGCATGGGCGAGCCGCTGCTGAACTTCGACAACGTCGTCCGCGCGATGAGCATCATGCGCGACGACCTCGGTTTCGGGCTGGCCAACAAGCGGGTCACGCTCTCGACCGCCGGCCTGGTGCCGATGATCGACCGGTTGTCGGAGACCAGCGACGTCTCGCTGGCGGTGTCGCTGCACGCGCCCGACGACGCGCTGCGCACCTCGATCGTCCCGCTCAACAAGAAGTACCCGATCGCCGAGCTGCTGGCGGCCTGCCAGCGCTATGCCGCCAAGCGGCCGCGCACGACGATCACCTTCGAATACACGATGCTCAAGGGCATCAACGACCAGCCCGAACACGCGCGCCAGCTGGTCAAGCTGATGCGCAAGGTGCCGAGCAAGGTCAACCTGATCCCGTTCAACCCGTTCGCCGGCACCCGCTTCGAGCGGTCCGACGAGCCCGTGATCCGCGCGTTCCAGAAGATCCTGCTCGACGCCGGCGTGCTGACGATGGTGCGCCGCACGCGCGGCGACGACATCGACGCCGCCTGCGGCCAGCTCAAGGGCCAGGTCGTGGACCGGACCCGCCGCCAGGCCGAGTTCCGCCGCACGCTGGAGCGGGGGGTGGCCGATGCCGCGTAGCCCGGCCCTGGCCTTGATCGTGCTGCTCCTTTCCGGAGTGGCCGGTTGCGTCACCACCGGCAGCGGTATCGCTCCCAACTCCAACGCACCGACCCAGAAGCAGGAAGCGGCGCGCGCCAACACCGAGCTCGGCCAGCGCTACATGCAGCAGGGCAAGCTGGAGCTGGCGATGGAGAAGCTCAATCGCGCGCTGGAGGTCGATTCGTCGTACGCCGACGCGCATACCGTCATCGCCGTGCTCTACGAGCGCATCGGCAATGCGGCCAAGGCCGGCGAGCACTACCGCCGGGCCGCGCAGCTCAAGCCCAACAGCGGCGCCGAGGCCAACAACTACGGCTGGTTCCTGTGCAACAGCGGCAAGCCCGACGAGGCCGTTCCGTACTTCGATCGCGCGATCGCCGACCCGTTCTACCGGACACCGGCGCTGGCGCTCGGCAATGCCGGCATCTGCCTGGCCCGGGCCGGCAAGTACGACGAGGCCGAGCAGAAGCTGCGCGTCGCGCTGGAAACCGACCAGAACAACACCGAGGCGCTGTACCAGATGGCCTCGGTGCTCTATGCCAAGCGCGACTACTTCCGCGCCCGCGCGTTCATGCAGCGCTACGAGGGTATGGCGCGCGCGCGACCGGAAACGCTGATGCTCGGCCGCAACATCGAACTCCAGTTGGGTAATGCGGACGCCGCCCGCGACTACACGCGGCGCCTGCTGCAGGATTTCCCCAATTCGCAGCAGGCCCGCCTGCTCGATGCACCGGGAACGTCGTGACGTGAAAAGCCGGACAACCTCAGGCTCGCGCGAGGGTGTCGCAGGGGGAGAACAAGCGCGGGAGCGAAGCAGCAACGACAACGACAACGGCCAGCTCCCGCTGCAGCTGGAGACTGGCCAGGCCCATATCGAGAGCATAGGCAGACCAATGGCTATCGAATCCGTAAGTCTTGCAGGCGGAACGGCAGCACAGGACGCGCATCCACAGGGGGACGCGCTCGACACCGGGGAAGGCTCGCTGGGACAGCACCTGCGTGCGGCCCGCGAGGCACGCGGCTGGAGCCGCGACGACGTGGCCGCGCGCTTGCGGCTGCCGATCCGGCTGATCGCGCGGATCGAGGCGGACGACTATGGCGGCATGACGCAAGGGGTCTACCTGCGCGGCTACCTGACCAGCTACTCGCGGCTGCTCGGGTTGCCGATTGAGTCGGCCGAGCAGGTCGCCGAGCAGCACACCGAGGCGACGCCGATCGTCGCCACCGGCACGGTGCCGCGATCGCGCTACCTGCTCGACCGCTATTCGGTCACGGCGACCTACCTCATCCTCACCGGCCTGATCCTGGGCCCTACGGTCTGGTTCGCCGCGACGCGCGGCGGGATCGAGCAGAGCCTGGTCAGGACCACGCCGCTCGACACCTCCGCGACCACGCTGCCGCTGCCGGCACCGGCTTCCGCGACCGGCACGGTCGCGGCGATGCCGGTGGAGGTTTCGCCCGCGCCCGTGGCCACGCCGCGGATCGAGGCACCGCCCCCACCGGTGGTTGCATCGATGGCGCCGTTCCCGAGCCGTCCGGCCGCGCCGGTCACGACCGAGGGGGGGCATGCGCTGGTGCTCAAGGTCAGCCAGGCCAGCTGGGTCGAGGTGTTCGACGCGGAAGGCAAGCGCCTGGAGTACGGCCTGCTGCAGGCCGGGACCGAGCGCAGCTACCGCAGCGCGACGCCGCTGGCGGTGCGGCTGGGCAACGCCGAAGGCGTCGAGCTGGAGGCCGACGGCACGCGCATCGACCTGACGCCGTACCGGCGTGCGAACGTCGCCCACGTACGGGTGTTCGGCCCGGGCGCGGTCGTCGCACGCATCGAACCCTGAATCGCTCGATAACCCGGCGCCGGCGCCCGCCGGCCGCCGGGCCGCGCTTTCCTGCTACCCTTGCGCGCCTGCACGCAGGGGCGTTCCTGTCCGCATCCGCAGGCCTGACTTCTTCTTTTCCAGGTACACGCAATGGCTTTTGAACTTCTTGACGAACACGAGCAGGGCGAGGTCGTCCGCAAGTGGCTTCGCCAGAACACGATGTCGATCGCGACCGGCATCGTCCTCGCCCTCCTGCTGATCTTCGGCTGGCAGCAATGGAAGCAGCGCCAGGGCCGCCAGGTGGTCGAAGCGGCCCTGCAGTACCAGGCGCTGACCAAGGCGGTCGACGAAAAGCGCATCGAGGATGCCGACGCCATCGCCGCCGCCCTGCGCAAGGACTACACCGGCACCGCCTATGCGGTGATGGCCGCCCTGGGCCAGGCCGAGCGCGCGGTCACCAAGGGTGACCTGAAGGCCGCCACCGCCGATCTGGAATGGGCGCTGTCCAAGGCCAGCGTGTCGGCGCTGAAGCAGTTGATCAGCCTGCGCCTGGCGCAGGCCCGCCTGGCCGACGGCGACGCCAACGGCGCGATCGGCCTGCTTGACGGCATCGGCAAGGAAGACTATGCCGGCCAGGTCGCGGAACTGCGCGGCGACGCGCTGGTCAAGCTCGATCGCGCCGAGGAGGCGCGGGCCGCCTACCAGGATGCGCTGACCAAGCTCGATCCGCAGACGCCGAACCGGATGTTCGTCCAGATGAAGCTCGACGATCTCGGTGGCGCGCCCGCCGCACAGCAGCAGGGCTCGTGATGAAGTTCTCCACCGTCGCCGTCGTCGTTCTAGCCGTCCTGCTGGGCGGATGCAATTGGTTCCGCGGTATCGGCAAGAAGGACAACGTCGAGCCGCCGACGCCGCTGGCCGAGCAGTTCGCCCCGTCGCTGTCGATCCAGCGCGTGTGGAACGGCAATGTCGGCGACGGTCCGGGCCAGTCCGGCGTGCCGATGGTGCCGGCGGTGGCCGACGGCCGGCTCTATGCGGCCGACATCGACGGCAATCTCTCCGCGTACGACGCGGCGACCGGCAAGCGGCTGTGGAACGTGCACAGCGGCAAGCGCTCGGGCATGTACTGGCGCCGGACCGATACCAGCGTGCGCTGGTCGGGCGGTCCTTCGGTCGCCGGCGATCTCGTCGTGGTCGGCGGGCTGGACGGCCAGGTGGCGGCCTATTCGGCGGCCGATGGCGCCGAGCGCTGGGTCGTGGACGTCTCCTCCGAGGTGATCGCCCCGCCGGCGATCAGCGGCGACCTCGTCGTCGTCCGCAGCAACGACGGCCGCCTGTACGGCCTGAGCGCCGCCGACGGCAGCCGGCGCTGGGTGTTCGACCAGGGCGTGCCGCCGCTGAGCCTGCGCGGCAACTCCACGCCGCGCATCGCCGGCAGCATGGTCTACTCCGGCTTCGACAACGGCAAGATCGTCGCGGTGAACCTCGCCGACGGTACCCAGTCCTGGGTACAGACGGTGGGCCTGGGTGAGGGCCGTACCGAAGTGGACCGCCTGGCCGACGTCGACGGCGAGCTGGTCGTCGACGGCAACGAGCTGTTCGCGGCGGGCTACCGCGGCATCGTCACCGCCCTGTACGCCGACAGCGGCCGCACCGCCTGGCAGCGCGACCTGTCCAGCTACGCCGGCGTCGCGGTGACCAACAACGTCGTCGCGGCGGTCGATGCCGACGGCAACGTCTGGGCGTTCGATCGCCAGAGCGGCGCGAACCTCTGGAAGCAGGACCAGCTCAAGTACCGCTGGCTGTCGGCGCCGGCCGCCCACGGCGGCGCGATCGTCGTCGGCGACCTGGAGGGCTGGGTACACTGGCTGTCGGCCGACGACGGCAAGCTGATCGCGCGCGAGCGGCTCGGCAAGAAGCCGATCGTCGGCAAGCCCGTCGTCGACGGCGACACCGTCTACGTCGAGGACAGCGAAGGCCGTCTCGGCGCCTGGCGCACCGCGCAATGAACTACCGCGGCGGCCGCGCTGCGGTCGCCCGGCTCTCGATGCCGCCCGCCCCCGGCTGGGCGGCTTTCGTCCAAATCCGCCTCCCGGAGGGCGCCCGGTGTTGCCAGTCGTAGCCCTCGTCGGGCGTCCCAACGTCGGCAAGTCGACGTTGTTCAACGTGCTCACGCGCTCGCGCGACGCCCTGGTCGCCGACCTGCCGGGTGTCACCCGCGATCGCCACTACGGCATCTGCCGCTTGGGCGCGCGGCAGTTCATGGTCGTGGATACCGGCGGCCTGGCCGACAGCGACGAGGGACTGGCCGGGTTGACCGCGCTCCAGGTGCAGGCGGCGATCGACGAGGCCGACGTCGTCGTCTTCGTGGTCGATGCCCGCGACGGGCTGCTGCCCGGCGACCCGATGGTCCTGGACCGGCTGCGCCGCGCGTCCAAGCCGCTGTTGCTGGCCGTCAACAAGGTCGACGGCCTCGACGAGCACGTGGCACTGGCCGAGTTCGCGCGGCTGGGCATCGCCGATCCGCTGCCGCTGGCCGCCTCGCACGGGCGCGGCGTGCAGCCGCTGCTCGATGCCGTCACGCCGCTGCTGCCGGCCGAGATCGAAGAGCCGGCCGAAGCCGCCGACGCAGGCGGGGTCCGCGTCGCCATCGTCGGCCGGCCCAACGTCGGCAAGTCGACCCTGGTCAACCGCCTGCTCGGCGAGGACCGCGTCATCGTCTCGGACGTGGCCGGCACGACGCGCGACTCGATCCGCATCGCGCTCGAGCGCGACGGCAAGCGCTACACGCTGATCGACACCGCCGGCGTGCGCCGGCGCGCGCGGATCGAGGATGCGGTCGAGAAGTTCAGCGTGATCAAGACGCTGCAGTCGATCGAGGCGGCCAACGTCGTGGTGCTGCTGCTCGACGCGAAGGAAGGCGTCACCGACCAGGACGCCGGCCTGATCGGCCACGTGCTCGAGGCGCAGCGCGCACTGGTCATCGCGGTCAACAAATGGGATGGGCTGTCCGCCTACGATCGGGAGCAGTGCCGCACCTCGCTGTCGCGCAAGCTCGACTTCGTCGCCTGGGCGCCGCAGGTGACGATCTCGGCGCTGCACGGCAGCGGCATCGGCGAGCTGATGAAGGCGGTCAACCGCAGCCATGCCGCCGCCAGCCGGACGTTCACCTCCTCCGAGCTGACGCGCGCGCTGGAAGCGGCCTACGAGGGCTACCAGCCGCCGCTGGTGCGCGGGCACGCGCCCAAGCTCAAGTACGCGCATCCGGGTGGCACCAATCCGCCGACCATCGTCATCCACGGCTCCCGCACCCGGCACCTGGCCGACGCCTACCGTCGCTACCTCGAGAATTTCTTCCGCAAGCGCTACCGGCTGGTCGGCACGCCGATCCGCATCGAGTTCCGCGACGGCGAGAATCCGTACGCGGGCAAGCGCAACGAGCTGACCGAAGGCCAGCAGCGCCGTCGCCAGCGCATGATCCGCAACGCCAAGCGAGGCAAGCGCTGAGCGAAGGCGCGCGAGACGGCCGATGACCGCAGCGATCACCTGCGCGATCCTGGCCGGCGGTGCCGCCACACGGCTGGGCGGACGCGACAAGGGCCTGGAGCCGCTCGGGGGACGGCCGCTGGTGGCCTGGGTCCTCGCAGCCGAGGGGCTGCGACCGGCGGAGCCGGCGACGCTGGAGCGCGTCCTGATCGTCGCCAACCGCAATCTTCGCGTCTACGGCCACCACGCCGAGACGATCAGCGACACGCTGCCCGGCCATCGTGGCCCGCTGGCCGGCATCGCCGCCGCGCTGGCCGCCTGCGCGAGCCCGTGGCTGCTGACCGTGCCGGTCGACTGCCCGATCCCGCCGGTCGACCTGGCCGAGCGCCTGTGCGCCGCCGCCACGGCCGGTGGCCCGGCCGTCGTCGCCCATGACGGCGAGCGGCGCCAGCCGCTGTTCGCGCTGTACGCATCCGGCCTGGCCGGCGCGGCCGCCGTTGCGGCGGCGCAAGGCCTCGGCGTGCATGCCTGGCAGACCGCGATCGGGGCACGCGAGGTTGATTTCTCCGCGAGCCGCGTACACTTCGGCAATCTGAATACCGCCGAAGACTTCGCCGCTTTCGATGAACACCTGCGCAAGCGCTCCTGAACCTGCGTCGCCGCTGTCGGTCGACGCGGCGCGCGCCTTCCTCGAGCAGGCAGGGCGCGCGCAGGCGCTGCCGGTCGAGTCGGTGGCGCTGGACGATGCGCTCGGCCGCGTGCTGGCCGAGGACCTGATCGTCGAGCGGCCGGTGCCGCCGTTCGCCAACTCGGCGATGGACGGCTTCGCACTGCGCGGCAGCGACCTGCCGGCGGCCGGCGAGCGCCGGCTGCGCATCGTCGGCACGCGGCTGGCCGGCGCCGCGGCGACGATCCCGGTCCAGCCGGGCGAATGCCTGCGCATCATGACGGGCGCGCCGCTGCCGGAAGGCGCCGACAGCGTCGTCATCAAGGAGAACGTCCGCGTCGAGGACGGCCACGCGATCATCGGCGCCGGCGAGCGGCCCGGCGCCAACGTGCGTCCGGCGGGCGAGGATTTTCGCAGCGGCGAGCGCGCGCTCGGCCGTGGCCAGCGCCTAGGCCCGGCCCACCTCGGCGTCTGCGCATCGCTGGGACGGTCGACGCTCGCGGTCGTGCGCCGTCCGCGCGTGGTGCTGCTGACGACCGGCGACGAGGTCGTGATGCCGGGCCAGGTGCCTTCGGCGGCGCAGATCCACAACAGCAATGCCTACAGCGTCGGCGCCCTGTTGCGGCAGGCCGGCGTGGAACGGGTCGCGCACCGGCACGTCGCCGACGACGCCCGCGCCCTTCGCGCCGCGCTGGAAGCCGCCGCCGCCGAGGCCGACCTGGTGCTGACCTGCGGCGGCGTCTCGGCCGGCGAGGCCGACCTGCTGCCGGCCGTCGTCGCGGACCTGGGCACGGTCGATTTCTGGAAGGTGCGCATGAAGCCGGGCATGCCGTTCCTGAGCGGACGCATCGGCCCGGCGCGGATCTGCGCCTTGCCCGGCAACCCGGTCTCGACGTTCGCGACCTTCCTCGTGCTGGTGCTGCCGTTCCTGGACGCGCTGCAGGGGGCGACTTCCACGGTCGTGCTGCCGGCCCATGCACGCCTGGCCGCGCCGTTGCGCAAGCGGCACGATCGCACCGAGTTCCTGCGCGCCACCGTCGCGCCGCGCGCGGACGGAACGCTGGAGGCCGTCGCGCTGGACCGGCAGGGCTCGGGCATGCTGCGCGGCGTCGCCGAAGCCAATGCGCTCGTGCGCATCGAGGCGGACCAGCACGAACTGGCGGCCGGCACGGCGGTGCCGGTCCTGATCTTCACGCTTTCCGGTAGCCTTTCACCATGACCCAAGACACCCCCCTGGTATCGATCCTGATCCGCAGCATGGATCGCCCGACGCTGACGCGCGCGCTCGACTCGGCGGCCGCACAGACCTGGCCGGCCGTCGAGATCGTCGTCGTCGCGGCCTGCGGGCACGGGCATCGCCCGTTGCCGGCCGAGTACGGCGGCCGGCCGCTGCGCCTGGTCCTGCCCGAGCCCGATCGCCGGCTGACGCGGCCGGAAGCGGCCAACGCCTGCCTGGACGCCGCGCGCGGCGAATGGCTGAACTTCCTCGACGACGACGACGAGCTGCTGCCCGAGCACGTGCAGACCCTGCTGGAGGCGCCGCGCGGCGAGGGCGTGCGGTTGCTCTATTCCAGCGCACGCGTGCACGACGTCGACGGTTCGCTGATCGGCTACAGCGGGCGCGCCGGCTATCACATGCAGCTGTACAACCAGAATCGCAGCCAGCCGGTGGCGACCCTGTTCCACCGCAGCCTGGTCGAGGAGGGCGCCCGTTTCGACCCGACCTTCCCGGTCTACGAGGATCACGATTTCTTCATCAACTGCGCCTCGCGCACGCCGTTCCAGTGGGTGGAAGCGGCGACCTGCATCTGGAACGGCGCGATCGGCGACTCCGGCTGCGGCTACGGTCCCAATTCCAACGAGCCGCAGCGCGAGCAGTACTACCAGCGCATGCGCGAGAAATGGGCGGCGCAGTTCAAGCAGTGGATGGACGAGCCCGAGGCGCTGATCTACCTGGCCCAGCACCACCTGAAGGAAGGTGACCTGGCACTGGCGATCCGCTGCCTGGAACGCGTCCTGGTGCAGCGGCCGGACGACCTCAACGCGCTGAACCTCTACGGCATGGCCTGCTTCCACGACGGCCGCATCGATGCCGCGCTCGACGTGCTCGGCTATGCGGCACGGCTGGCGCCGGACCAGCCGGCGATCGCCGCCAATCTGGCCCTGGTCGAGCGGCGCACGGGACGCTCCGCGGCCTCGGTCGGCTCGGGCTGAGCGGGATGGCCGCCGTGCCCTCCGGCCGCAGCGCGTCGCTCCCGCCAGCGGCGGAGATCGATCCGCAGGCGGCACGCTGGGCGCAGTCCGAGGGCGCGCTGCTGCTGGACGTGCGCGAGGACGACGAACGTGCCGGCGGCCTGCCGGAGGGCGCGCTCGGCCTGGCGCGCGGCGCGATCGAGTCGGCATTTCCGGCGCTGGAGCCCGATCGCGGCCGTCCGATCCTGACCCTGTGCGCCAGCGGCCGGCGCTCGCTGCTCGCGCGCGACACGCTGCTGGCCCTCGGCTACCGCGACGTGCGTTCGGTCAGCGGCGGGTTCGCGCGCTGGCGTGCCGAGGGCCTGCCCGAAACGGCGGGCCTGCTCGGTGCCGATGCCGGCGACCGCTACGCGCGCCACCTGGTACTGCCGGAAGTCGGCGTGGCAGGGCAGGCCCGGCTGCTGCGTGCGCGCATCGCGCTGATCGGCGCCGGCGGCCTCGGCTCGCCGGCGGGCCTGTACCTGGCCGCGGCGGGCATCGGCCACCTGACCTTGATCGACGACGACCACGTCGAGCGCTCCAACCTGCAGCGCCAGGTGCTGCACATCGAGGCGCGCATCGGCATGGCCAAGACCGAATCGGCGCGGATCGCGCTGGCGGCACTCAATCCCGGCATCGAGATCGGCGTGCGGTCCGAGCGCCTGCTGGCGGCCAATGTCGAGGAGGCGATCGCCGGCCACGACGTCGTCATCGACGGCGCCGACAACTTCGCGGTGCGCTACCTGCTCGATGCGGCGACGCGGCGCCTGGGCATCCCGCTGGTCTACGGCGCGGTCCATCGCTTCAGCGGACAGGTCAGCGTGTTCGATCCGCGCGATGCGGCCTCGCCGTGCTACCGCTGCCTGTTCCCGGAACCGCCCTCGGCCGCCGAAGCGCCCAATTGCAGCGAGGCCGGCGTGCTCGGCGTGCTGCCCGGCACGGTCGGCCTGCTGCAGGCGACCGAGGCGATCAAGCTGGTCCTCGGCGCGGGCCGGCCGTTGACCGGCCGCCTGCTCTGCTACGACGCGCTGGCGGCGACGTTCCGCGAACTGGCCCTGCCGCGCGATCCGGACTGCCCCGGTTGCGGCAGCGGTGCGGTGTTCACCGGCTACGAGGACATCGCGCGGATCTGCGCCGCCGCCGGTTGACGATGCGTCTGCGGGCGTCCGGCGCGCGCCGCTTCAGCGCAGGAACCAGTGGCCGGTCCACCAGAACGCCCAGAACAGGCCGAAGCCGGTCCAGAACAGGTTCTTGAGGCCGCGCGCGAGCAGCCAGACGACGCCGACCGCGAGCAGGACCGGCAACCATTTCTCGATCAGGGTGCGATTCGACGGCGACAGCCGATCGATGACGTTCATCGTTGCTCCTCCAGCACCGCCTGTGGTGCGGGAGCATGATCGGCCGGCGGCCGGACCCGCGGCAGCCCCGGCCGTCAGCGATCGCAGGTGACGCCTGTCATGGCGGCGTCCCTGCGCCATCAGCTGCCCGGCAGCGGCGCCTTGCGCAGGCGCAGGGCGTTGCCGACCACCGACACCGACGACAGGCTCATCGCCAGCGCGGCGAGCATCGGCGACAGCAGCCAGCCGGCGACCGGATACAGCACGCCCGCGGCGATCGGTACGCCCAGCGCGTTGTAGCCGAACGCGAACGCCAGGTTCTGGTGGATGTTGCGCACCGTCGCCTGCGACAAGGCCCGGGCACGCAGGATGCCGTTGAGGTCGCCCTTGACGAGCGTGAGCTTGGCGCTCTCGATCGCCACGTCGGTGCCGTCGCCCATCGCGATGCCGATGTCGGCCGCCGCCAGGGCAGGCGCGTCGTTGATGCCGTCGCCGGCCATCGCGACGCGGCGCCCTTCGCGCCGGAGCGCCTCGATCACCGCGGCCTTGCCGGCCGGCGAGACCTCGGCGTGCACCGCGTCGATGCCCAGTTCCGCGGCCACCGCGCGTGCGCTGGTCGGCATGTCGCCGGTCAGCATGACGATGCGCAGGCCGGCCGCGTGCAGGCGCCGGATCGCCGCCGGCGTGGTCGGCTTGATGCGATCGGCGACTGCCAGCAGCGCGGCCAGCCGGCCGTCGTCGGCCAGGAACACCACCGTCGCGCCGTTCGCGCGCAAGGCTTCGGCCTGCTCGCGGTCGGCCTCGTCCAGGACGACGCCGTGCTCGGCCATCAGGTGCGCGTTGCCGAGCGCGACGGTCCGTCCGCCGATCGTGCCGCGGACGCCGAGGCCGTTCAGCGCGACGAAGTCGCCGGCGGCCGGGATCGCGAGGCCTTGCGCCTGCGCCGCGCCGACGATGGCACGGGCCAGCGGGTGCTCGCTCGGGCGTTCCAGTGCCGCCGCCAGCGCGAGGGCATCCGCTTCGGTCCGGCCGCCGCGTGGAACGACGGTCCGCAGCGACGGCCGCCCTTCGGTCAGCGTGCCGGTCTTGTCGACGACGAGGGTGTCGATCTCGCGCAGCGTCTCGATCGCGGTGGCGTCGCGGAACAGCACGCCGCTCTGTGCGCCGCGGCCGCTGGCGACCATGATCGAGATCGGCGTGGCCAGCCCCAGGGCGCAGGGGCAGGCGATGATCAGCACCGACACGGCCGCGATCAGCGCATGCGCCAGGCGCGGCTCCGGGCCGACCGCCGCCCACACGGCGAACGCCACCGCCGCGACGGCGACCACGGCCGGGACGAACCAGGCCGCGACGCGGTCGGCCACGCGCTGCAGCGGCGCGCGCGAACGCTGTGCCTCGGCCACCAGGCCGACGATCTGGGCGAGCAAGGTGTCGGCGCCGACCCGCTCGGCACGCATGACCAGGGAACCGTCTCGGTTCAGCGTGCCGCCGCTGAGCGCATCGCCGGCCATCTTGGCCACCGGCATCGGCTCCCCGGTCAGCATCGCCTCGTCGACATGGCCGGTGCCTTCGAGCACGCGGCCGTCGACCGGGACCTTCTCGCCGGGCCGCACCCGCAGGGTGTCGCCGACCGCCACCTGATCCAGCGGGACGTCGGTTTCCTCGCCAGTGGCGTCGATGCGGCGCGCGGTCTTGGGAGCCAGGCCGAGCAGGGCCTTGAGCGCGGCCCCGGTGCGCCGCCGTGCGCGCAGTTCGAGGAAATCCCCGAGCAGCACCAGGGTGACGATGACCGCCGCCGCCTCGAAGTACACGGCCACCGCACCGTGGGCATCGCGGAACGCGTCCGGGAACACGGCCGGCGCCGCGAAGGCGATCGCGCTGTAGAGCCAGGCGACGCCGGTGCCGAGCGCGATCAGCGTGTACATGTTGGGCGCCCAGGGACGCAGCGAGCGCGCGCCGCGCACGAAGAACCCGGCACCGCCCCAGAGCACGACGACCGTCGAGAAGAGCGCCTCGATCCAGCCGGCGATGCCGGCCCACGGCGCGGGCAGGTGCCAGCCGAACAGGTGCGGTCCCATCGCGATCGCGAACACCGGCGCGGTGAGTGCCGCACAAGCCGCCAGGCGCCGGCCCAGGGCGGTCAGCTCGCCGTCGTCGCCGTCGGCGGACGGCAGCAGCGGTTCCAGCGCCATGCCGCACAAGGGGCAATGGCCAGGCCCCTGCTGGCGGATCTGCGGGTGCATCGGGCAGGTGTAGATCGCGCTCGGGTCATCCATCGGCGCCGGGGCCGGGCGGTCGCCGGTATAGCGCTGCGGATCGGCGACGAAGCGCTCGCGGCAGCCGGCCGAGCAGAAATGCCAGGTCCGGCCGGCGTGCTCGGCCTGGTGGCGGGTGGTCGCCGGGTCGACCGTCATGCCGCAGACCGGATCCTTGACCTCGGGGGGCGCGGCGGCCGCGTGGCTGCCATGGCAGTGAGCGGCGCCGTGCGCCGGTCCGGCCGGCGGGGGTGCCTGCGTGCCGCAGCACGCGGGAGGATTGGACTGTTTCATCGGGAAGGCCGTTCGGGGAGGGAAGAAGAGAGGGGGGCCGGGGCGCTGTCCTCGTCGCCCAGCGCCTGCAGGATCGGGCAGCGGTCGGGCGATCCCTCGCCGGGACATTGCCCCACCAGGGCCTGCAGGCCCTGGCGGACACGCTGAAGCTCGGCGATGCGCTCGTCGATCATCCGCAGGCGCGTGGCGGCCCGCTGGCGGATGCCCTCGACGCCGTGCTCGTGATCGGACGACAGCGCCAGCAGCTCGCCGATCTCCTCGAGGCTGAAGCCGAGCGCTTTCGCGCGCCGGATGAAGCGCAGGCGGCGCACGGTATCGAGCGGGTAGTCGCGGTAGCCCGAGGCGCGCCGGGCCGGCCGCGGCAACAAGCCTTCGCGTTCGTAGAAGCGGATCGCATCGATGCCGACGCCGCTGGCCCGCGCCAGCGCACCGATCGTCATGGAGGGGGAAGGGAGGGTCTTCATGCGGACAGCCTAAACCCTGGAGTCGTGTCCAGGGTCAAGCCCGCCGTGTCGCGACCGGCTGGCGGCGGGCCAGCGCGGCATTGCGCCGGTGACGGCCCCGCCCGCAGGCGGGGTCCGTCAGGGCGCGCGTCGTTCAGAACCAGAAGCGGATGCCGGCCACCAGGCGCGTGTCCTCCACGGGCTCGCCGTGCCCGCGCGCCAGGTCCGCGCCGGTGCCATAGCGGCGGTGCCAGGCCACGCCGACGTAGGGGGCGATCTCGCGCCGGATCTCGTAGCGCAGGCGCAGGCCCGCCTCCAGCGTGTCGAGGCCCGATCCGGTGCCGCGTGCGCGGTCGGTGCGCGAATACAGCTTCGCCTCGACCAGCGGCTGCAGGATCAGCCGGTTGGTCAGCAGCAGCTCGTACTCGGCCTCCAGCGTCGCGGCGAGACGGCCGCCGTTGCCGACATAGGCAGTGGCCTGGGTCTCGAACTTGTACGGCGCCAATCCCTGGACGCCGAACGCAAGCCAGTCGCGCGAGGCTCCCGGCTTGACGTCGTGCCGGACGCCGACCATGAGGTCCCACCAGGGGTGCACGGCATGTCCCCAGAGCAGTTCGACCTGGGCGTCCTCCAGCCGGCCGCCGCTGCGCTCGCCCTCGCTGCGCAGCCAGACCCGGTCGAAGCTGCGGCCGATCCAGGCCTTGGCCGCCCAGGCCGACGCGCCGCCGTCGGCGTCCTGCCATTCGAGGCGGTCGAAGGCCAGGTAGGCCAGGACCGGATCGTCGTCCATGTGGTCGCTCATGCGCATGCCGCCGAGGTCCGGGAAGGCCGCCGCGCGATCGGCATCGCTGACCGGCGGCATGACCGGACCCGCCGGTGAACCGTGCGAGGCGTGGTCCATCGAGGAATGATCCATCGAGGAATGATCCATCGAGGAATGATCCATCGAGGAATGATCCATCGAGGAATGATCCATCGAGGAATGATCCATCGAGGCGTGATCCATCGAGGCGTGATCCGTCGAGGAGTGATCCGTCGAGGAGTGATCCGTCGAGGCGTGGTCCTTCGTGGAATGGTCCTTCGAGGCACCGTGTTTCGCGGCCGGGGTCTTCGCGGAATCCACCGGATCGGTGGCGGCGGCCGGGCCGGCGGGGACCATCGTCGCCACGGCCGCGGCGATCGCCAGGGCGATGCAGGCGCTGCGCGGTTTCATGGCCGTGCCTCCTCGACGCGTACCTCGCGGAACATGCCGGCGTCCATGTGGTAGAGCAGGTGGCAGTGGTAGGCCCAGCGTCCGAGCGCGTCGGCCGTCACGCGATAGCTGCGCCGCGTGCCCGGCGGCATGTTGACGGTGTGCTTGCGCACCATGAAGGCGCCATCGGCATCCTCCAGGTCGCTCCACAGGCCGTGCAGATGGATCGGATGCTCCATCATCGTGTCGTTGACCAGCACGATGCGCAGCCGTTCGCCGTAGGTCAGGCGCAACGGTTCGGCGTCGCCGAAGCGGATGCCGTCGAACGACCAGATGTAGCGTTCCATGTGGCCGGTCAGGTGCAGTTCGAGCGTTCGTCCGGGATCGCGCCCGTCCGGATCGGCGAACCGGCTCCGGAGGTCGGCATAGGTCAGCACCCGGCGGCCGTTGTCGCGCAGGCCGATGCCCGGATCGTCCAGGCGCGGCGAGGGCGTCATCGTCTGCATGTCCACGCCGGGGTTGCCGCGTTCGCTGTCCGGGTGTGCCTGCATGCCCGCGGCGGCGGCCTGGCCGCCGTGCATCGCACCGTGACCCATGGCCGCGTGGTCCATGCCGGCATGGGCCGTGCCGTGCGAGGCGTGGTCCATGCCCGGGGCCGCTGCCGTTCCATGCCCGCCATGCCCGCCATGACCCATGTCGGCCATCGTCAGCAGCGGCCGCGGGTCGGGCGCCGGCACCGGCGCGGCCAGGCCGTCCCGGACCGCCAGCGTCGCCCGGGCATAGCCGCCGCGGTCCATCGACTGCGCGAATATCGTGTAGGCGTCCTGCCCGGACGGCTCGACGATGACGTCGTAGGTCTCGGCCACGCCGATGCGGAACTCGTCCACCGTCACCGGATGGACGTTCTGGCCGTCGGCGGCGACCACGGTCATCTTGAGGCCGGGGATGCGGACGTCGAAGAACGTCATCGCCGAGCCGTTGATGAAACGCAGCCGCACGCGCTCGCCCGGACGGAACAGGCCGGTCCAGTTGCCGGCCGGCGTCACGCCGTTGGCCAGGTAAGTGTAGGTCAGGGCGCCGACGTCGGCGAGGTCGGTCGGCGACATCCGCATCGCCCCCCACAGCCGGCGGTCGTCGAGCGTGGCACCCCAGCCCTGGCGGCGGATGTCGGCGATCGCGTCGCCCACCGTGCGCTTGTTGCGGTTGTAGTACTCGGCGTTCTTGCGCAGCTTGGCGAAGATCCGGTACGGGTCCTCGTCGGTCCAGTCCGACAGCAGGATCACGTGCTCGCGATCGCTGCGCACCGGGTCGGGCTCGCGCGGGTCGACGATCAGCGGGCCGTAGAGGCCCTTCTGCTCCTGGAAGCCGGAATGGCTGTGGTACCAGTAGGTGCCGCTCTGGCGCAGCATGTAGCGGTAGGTGAACGTCTCGCGCGGGCGGATGCCGTGGAAGCTGAAGCCCGGCACGCCGTCCATGTTCGCCGGCAGGATGATGCCGTGCCAATGGATGGAGGTGTCCTCGTCGAGCGTGTTGCGGACGCGGATGGTGACGCTGTCGCCCTCGGTGAACCGCAGCAGCGGCGCGGGCAGCGAGCCGTTGACGGTGACCGCGCGCCGTGCGCGGCCGGTAAAGTCGACTGGCAGCTCGCCGATCGACAGGTCGATCACCGAGCCGCTCAGGGCCGTGGGCGCCGAGGCACCGGTCCGGGCGAACGCCGGTACGCGCATCAGGCCCAGGCCTGCGGCGCCGAGCGCCAGGCCTTGTACGAAGCGCCGCCGGCGCAGGTCGAGGCCGCCATCGGGCAGGCTCGGGAAAACGGGGTGTTTCACGGGAGAACTCCTTGGAACCGGCACGACACGGCGCGCCGGTTTCCGCTTCACGGAAGGTCTGCAGCGGAAACCGGCGCAACCGCCGGTTTCCCATGGGCATCCACGCCGGCACCCATTCAGGGTGCGCGCGGACGGCACGCCGCGCTAGGCGATGGGCGGGCGGTGCAGCCGGTCGGCCGGCTCGAAGCGGTAGTCCGGTCCGGGCAGCGCGCTGCCGGCGACGCGCGGAGGCAGCGGGGGAGCGGCGGCCAGGGCGGCCGGCAGGGCGGGGCAGGCATGGAGGCAGGCGCAGGGCCCGCTCAGGCAGCAGCCGTGGGGATTGTCCGGCGCCGGCCGGTCGGTGGCGGTGCCGGGTGCCTCCGGCGTGGCCGCCGCGCCGTGGCACGGCAGGTCCTGCGCGTCCCGGGCCGGGCCGGCCTGGGCGGACGGGACCACCGGCACGCCGACGCCGTTCGCGATCAAGGCGATCGCGAGCAGCAGGCGCAGGAGGACGGCGGGCACGGACATGGCCGCTACAGACTGCAACCGACGGCGATTGGTTTCAAGGGGCGTCGTATCGGCCCGCCGGCTTCAATGGGCCTGCTTGCGCGCCGCCTCGAACGCGGCGAGCTGCTCGGGCGTGGCTTCGGGCTGATGGCGTGCCTTCCATTCGGCGAACGGCTCGCCGTAGATCCGTTCGCGCGCCTGCTCGCGGCCGATCTCCACGCCGCGGGCCTCGGCCGCCTCCCGGTACCAGTCGGCCAGGCAGTTGCGGCAGAAGCCGGCCAGGATCATCAGGTCGATGTTCTGCACGTCCTTGCGCCGGTCCAGGTGCTCGAGCAGGCGGCGGAACGCGGCCGCTTCGATCTCGGTGGTGATGTCGCTCATCGCGGGGCTCCGGTTGGGCGTGGTTCGCCGTGCAGTGTAGCCGGTGCCCCGATGGATCGACGCGGGGCGTCACCGGACGCCCTACTGGAAGCCGTTGGCGAAGATCAGCTCCGAGCGCAGGCAGCTCGGCGTGTTGGCCGCGACCAGGCTGCGCAGCTGGGTGGCGTGGGTGGGATGGAACTGGAGCTCGTTCTGCCCGCAGTTGGCGCCGTTGGGCGCGCCGATGTGGCAGTAGCTCATCAGGCTGCCGCGCGGTGCGCCGGGCCCGGTGGCGGGGCAGGTCGGCGTGCCGGTGTAGCAGCCGCTCTCGCCGTTGAAGCAGCGGTCGATCGTGTTGGTCCCGGTCGGGCCGCTGCCGTTGCTGGTGCTGGCGCAGTGGGTGTGGTGCGCGCCGAAGTTGTGGCCGAGCTCGTGCCCGACGATGAACGCGCTGAGCGGTATGCCGATGCCGGGATTGGTGAACACCTGGTTGACGCTGTAGCTGCCGCCGCTGCTCGTCGTGCGGCAATAGGCATTGAGCCAGGCGATTCCCGAGGCGCTGTTCCCGCTGGGGGACTTGCCCGACAGCAGCATCGCGAATCCGCGCGCGACGGCCGTGGCACCGGCGCTGTAGTTGGCTTGCCAGTAGTTGCCGAACTCGGTCAGCTGCGCCTGGCTGGCCGGGCTGTCGGTGTTGTTGTAGGGGTCGTTCGCGGTGCGCAGGAAAGTCGTTCCCTGCTTCAGCGCCACGTTGAGGTCGCGCTGGTAGGTGATGTTCATCTGCGCGAACAGGTCGGCGATCCAGGCGGTGGCCTGGACGGTATTGCCGGAGAAGCGCTCGGCGAGCAGCTCGGTGTCGGTATCGACCGCGACGACGGCCACGCTGGCATAGCCGGTACCGGTCGGAACCGCGCCGGCGAGGTCGAGCACCGGCGCGACGTATTCGGGCCCGATCGCCGTATCCTCGTTCGGCGTGAAGACCGGCGCCACGCCCTCGGGCAAGGCCGCTTCGGGCGACACCGCCTGCAGGGCCCAGTCGCCGCCGTCGCGCCGGGCGTTCAGGATGAACGGGCCGGCCGGGCCGGTGCCGCTGCCGGTCGGCGGCTCGGCGGATGCCGGGTCGAACGACAGCCCCACCCGGGTGGCGCCGTCGGCGCTGGCACCGAGCAGGTGCACGCGGCGGCTGCGCGGTATCTCGCGTGTGCCGTCGGCATCAACTACGTAGATGCGCGCATCGGCTGCGTAGATCTCGATGCGGCGGAACCGGATCGGTCCGGAGGCGTCCGGGCCCAGCGGGAACGCCGCCAGCTCGACCGTGGTGCCGGCCGGCGCCTGCGCGAGCCGCTCGCGCGTGGCCTGATCGAGCAGCGAGGTGCCGGGACGGTCGGCGGCGACGGCGCTGCAGCAGCTCGCCAGCAGCAGGTTCAGAATCAGTGCGCGCATGTTCGTGGGCTCCCGTCGCGGCCGGCAAAGTCTACGAGAGCGTCCGACAATCCCCGGGGGTAATTTGAGACCGGATTCGCGGACATGGATAATCGCCGGTTTTCCGGGACACGCATTCAGATGAGCGCCAGGCTGCTGGACGGCAAACGCATCGCCGACGAACTGCTCGACCGCATCGCGGTACGGGTGGCGGCCCGTGTCGAGAGCGGCCGCTCGCGCCCGGGCCTGGCGGTGATCCTGGTCGGCGACGATGCCGCCTCGGCGGTCTACGTGCGCAACAAGCGGCGTGCCTGCCAGCGCGTCGGGTTCGCGTCGCATGCCTACGACCTGCCGTCGGCCACGCCCGAGGGCGACCTGATCGCCCTGGTCGACCGCCTCAACGCCGACCCGGAGGTCCACGGCATCCTGGTCCAGCTGCCGCTGCCGGCGCACGTCGACGCCCCGGCGCTGATCAATCGCATCGACCCGCGCAAGGACGTCGACGGTTTCCAGGCCGAGAACGTCGGCCGCCTGCTGCTGCGCCAGCGCGGCCTGCGTCCGTGTACGTCCAAGGGCGTCATGACCCTGCTGGCGCATACTGACCAGCCGGTGCGCGGCCGTCATGCGGTCGTCGTCGGCGTCTCCAATCATGTCGGTCGGCCGCTGGTGCTGGAGCTGCTGCTGGCCGGGTCGACCACCACCGTCTGCCACCGCTTCACCGACGACCTGGCGCGCTACGTGTCGCAGGGCGACATCGTCGTGGTCGCCGCCGGGCGTCCGGGGCTGGTGAAGGGCGAATGGATCAAGCCCGGCGCGGTCGTGATCGATGTCGGCATCAACCGGCTCGAGGATGGCCGGCTGACCGGCGACGTCGAGTTCGATGCCGCGGCGGCGCGCGCGTCCTGGATCACGCCGGTACCGGGCGGCGTCGGCCCGATGACGGTCGCGACCTTGATGGAAAACACGCTCGAAGCCGCCGAAACCTTCTTTTCCTGAACGACCCCACCGCACCGGAACGCCAGCGCCATGCCTCGTCGCCGATCGCTCAACGCCTTTCTGCTGTGCGCCGTCCTGCTCGGCGCATCCGGCTGCGCAAGCATCGTCAACCGTGCCAGCCAGCGGATGGCCGACAACCTGACGGCCGGCATCCTCAACCAGGACGACGTCGCCACCGCGCGCGACGGCATCCCGGCCTACCTGCTGCTGATCGACGGCCTGATCCAGGGCGACCCGAAGAACCCGGGCCTGCTGCTGGCAGGTGCGCGCCTCTACGGCGCCTACGGCGGCGGCCTGGTGGAGGACGCGGCTCGCGCCAAGCGCCTGTCCGGCCACGCGTTCGACTACGCGCGGCGGGCCGCCTGCATTACCGATGCGCCGCTGTGCGCCGCCTTGGACCAGCCGTTCGAGCCGTTCGCGGCGGCCGTCGCCAAGGCCCGCGACCCGGCGCTGCTGTTCGCGCTGGCCAGCAGCTGGGCCGGCCGCATCCAGGCCAACGCCGAGGACTGGAACGCCATCGCCGACATCCCGAAGGTGCAGGCGCTGCTCGACCGCGTCGTCGCGATCGACCCGAACCATGCCGGCGGCGAGCCGTACCTGTACCTGGGCGTGCTGGCGACGCTGCGGCCGGCCTCGCTCGGCGGCCAGCCCGAGCAGGGCAAGGCCTTTTTCGAGAAGGCCCTTGCCTTGTCGCAGGGGCGCAACCAGATGGTGCGCGTTCTGTATGCCGAAAAGTACGCACGGCTGGTCTTCGACCGGGACCTGCACGACCGCCTGCTCAACGAGGCGATCGGCGCGGACCCGCACGCGCCCGGCCTGACCCTGATCAACACGCTGGCGCAGCAGCGGGCCGCTGCGCTGCTGGCCTCCGGCAACGACTACTTCTAGGAGCGACGATGAAACTTCCGATCCGCCCGGCCTGGCTGCGTCTCGCCGCGGCCGCGGTACTGGCCCTGGCCGGCACCGCCGTGCAGGCCGCGACGATCCGTATCGCGACCCTCGCGCCCGACGGCACCGCCTGGATGCGCGAGATGCGCGCCGGCGCCGATGCGGTCAAGCAGAAGACCGAGGGCCGTGTCGAGATCAAGTACTTCCCCGGCGGGGTGATGGGCGACTCGCTGACGGTCCTGCGCAAGGTCAAGGTCGGCCAGCTGCAGGGCGGCGCGTTCACCGCCGGCGAACTGGCCGAGGTGGCCAGGGACGTGCAGATCTACAGCCTGCCGTTCCTGTTCCGTAACCAGGACGAGGTGGACCAGGTCCGCGCCAAGCTCGACCCGGCCCTCCAGGCCTCGATCCGGGCCGCCGGCTTCGAGCCGCTCGGCATCAGCGGTGGCGGCTTCGCCTACCTGATGAGCACGCGCGACCTCAAGAGCCGCGACGACCTCAAGGCGGCCAAGGTCTGGATTCCGCAGGGCGACAAGATCGCCGAGCTGGCGTTCAGGACCGCCGGCATCACGCCGATTCCGCTGGCGCTGTCCGACGTCTACACCAGCCTGCAGACCGGCCTGATCGATTCGGCCGCCAACACCACCGCCGGTGCCATCGCCTTCCAGTGGCACACCAAGCTCAAGTACATGATCGACCTGCCGCTGAGCTACGTGACCGGCTTCCTGGTCGTCGACAGCAAGAGCTGGGACAAGATCGCCGAGGCCGACCGGCAGGTCGTCAGCGAGGAATTCGCCGCCGTCTTCAAGCGCCTGGATGCGCAGAACCGGCTCGACAACGCCGCCGCGCTCGATGCGCTCAAGCAAGCCGGCATGACGATCAACCAGCCGGCTGCGGCCGACGGCAAGAGCTGGGAGGCCCTGGGCCACGAGTCGTACCAGGAGCTGATCCGCCAGGGCGGCATCACGGCCGACATGCAGCGCCAGCTCGAAGCGGCGCTGGCCGCCGTGCGCGGCGCCGCCCGGTGAGCCCCGGCGCGCGCCGGGCCCTCGCCTGGCTGCACCGGTTCGAGGACGGCCTGATCGCCGTCGCGGTGCTGGTGCTGGTGCTGGTGGCCGGCGCGCAGATCGTCCTGCGCAACCTGTTCGAGACCGGCATCGCCTGGGCCGACCCGATGCTGCGCGCGCTGGTGCTGTGGACGGCGATGCTCGGCGCGCTGGCCGCGGCCCGCGAGAACCGCCACATCGGCCTGGACATCGTCACCTATTTCGCGCGCGGCCGGTTCGCGCGCGTGCTGCGCGTGATCGCGCTCGGCTTCGCCGCGGTGCTCTCGGGCCTGATGGCCTGGTACAGCGTCACCCTGGTGCAACTGGACCTGGATTCCGGCGCGAAGGCATTCGCCGGCGTGCCGGTGTGGCTGGTGGAGGCGATCCTGCCGGTCGGCTTCGCGCTGCTGGCGCTGCGCCTGGCGGTGCAGGCGCTGCTGCCGCCGCCGAACCATGCACCGGTCCCGGAGATCGCGCCGTGACCACCGTGCTGCTCGTGCTCGTCCTGCTGCTGCTGGCGCTGGCCGGTGCGCCGCTGTTCGCGCTGATCGCGGCGATCGCCCTGGTCGGCTTCCATTTCGCCGGGCAGGACGGCGCCGTCGTCGCGATCGAGTTCTACCGGCTGGCCGACATGCCGGCCCTGGTCGCGATCCCGCTGTTCACGCTGGCCGGCTACCTGCTCGCCGAGAGCGGCGCGCCCAAGCGCCTGGTGCGCGTCAGCAACGCCTTGCTCGGCTGGATGCCCGGCGGCCTGGCGATCGTCGCGATCATCGCCTGCGCGCTGTTCACCGCGTTCACCGGCGCCACCGGCGTGACGATCGTCGCGCTCGGCGCGGTGCTGTTCCCTGCGCTGATGCAGGCGCGCTACGGCGAGCGGTTCTCGCTGGGCCTGCTGACCGCGGCCGGCAGCCTGGGCCTGATCCTGGTGCCGTCGATGCCGCTGATCCTCTACGGCGTCGTCGCCCAGCAGTTCCATACCACGCCGCCGGTCACCGTCGACGCCCTGTTCCGTGCCGGCGTGCTGCCGTGTGCGCTGATGGTCGTGCTGCTGTCGGTCTACAGCGTCTGGCACGCGCGCCGGGCCGGTGTCGTCACCGGATCGACCAGCGGCCGCGAACTGGCCGCCGCGCTGCGCGACGCCGCCTGGGAAATCCCGCTGCCGTTCGTGATCCTGATCGGCATCTATACCGGCGTGCTGGCCGCCTCGGAGGCGGCAGCGGTGATGGCGTTGTACGTGCTGGTCGTCACCGTGGTGATCCGCCGGGAGATCCCGTTGCGGCGGCTGCCGGCGGTGCTGCGCGAGGCGATGACCCTGGTCGGCTCGATCCTGGTGATCCTCGGCTTCTCGCTGGCGCTGACCAACTGGCTGATCGACACCGGCGTGCCCGAGCGCCTGTTCGACGCGATCAAGGGCAGCATCGAGAGCAAGACCACGTTCCTGCTGGTGCTGAACCTGTTCCTGCTGGTCTTCGGCATGCTGCTCGAAGGTTTTCCGGCCATCGTGATCCTGGTGCCGCTGGTGCTGCCGGTCGCGCTCGGCTACGGCATCGACCCGATCCACCTCGGCATCATCTTCCTGGCCAACCTGCAGCTGGCGATCTTCCTGCCGCCGGTCGGCCTGAACCTGTTCATCGCCAGCCTGCGCTTCGGCCGGCCGGTGATGACCCTGGTGCGCGCCAGCCTGCCGTTCTTCCTGATCCTGCTGCTGGCGGTGCTGATCATCACGTACTGGCCGGGGCTGTCGCTGGCCCTGGTCTGAGCGCTCCCGCCGGCCGCGGCCGGCAGGGATCAGCCGCCGAAATCGTCGGCGAACAGCGCGTCACTGCAGAGGCTGCCTTCGACGCAGAGTCCTTCGAAGCCGAGCAGGAACGGCAGCGCCCGGTCGATCCGCTGGTAGTAGGTGCTGCCGCGGCAGTTTTCGTGGCTGATGAAGCTGGCGACGCCGAGCGCCACCGGCTGCGCACCGCCCCCGGCCGTGAACAGCGGGCTGCCGCTGTCGCCGAAACATCCCTGCGGCAGGCCGTCGACGACGACATTGTCCGGGATCAGCTCCGCGATCGTCGTCGCACCGATGCGCTTGCGCTCCGACTGGGCGTTCTCGTCGCGTCCGTAGCCGGCCATCCACACCGGGAGGCCGATGTCGGCGTTCGTCAGCGGCGTCATGCGGACCTCGATCACGGCCTCCACCGCCGGCTCGGCCAGCCGGATCACGGCCAGGTCGAACACGGCGGTGGCCGGGTCGTAGGCCGGGTGCGGCGTGATCGTGGCGATCGGATAGCTGTTGAGCACGTGGTCGCGGTCCGGCCCGGTGAAGAAGACGTCCGGCGGCGCCACCGTGTCCGAGCCGATGCAGTGCGCTGCGGTGATGACCAGGTCCGGGCCGACCAGGAACGCCGTGCAACCGAAAAGGGGGCCGTGCATCAGCGCGCCGATGCCGGGCCAGCGGGCGGAAAGCTCGCCGCCGACGATCGTCGGCGCTTCGTCGGCACCGGCCGCGGGGCCGGAGAGGGCCAGCAGGACGGCCAGCAGGGGCAGGGGGCGCATCGGGCAGGCTTCGTCGGGCGATTTCGGGGGCGTGCATCGTAGCCGGTGGTGCCGCCGTTGCCACGTCACCGCCTGCCTCCCGGGAGCGCATCCAAGGCGGCCATGGCGCCGGACCGCCGGAACCCGGTAAAATGGCGGGCTTCCATCGCCGCTCGCGGAGTCCCGCATGCGCATCCTGGCCGAAGCGCTCACCTACGACGACGTCTACCTCGTTCCCGGACATTCCACCGTCCTTCCGCGCGAGGTGGATACGTCCTCGCGCCTGACCCGCTCGATCCGCCTCAACATCCCCTTGCTGTCGGCGGCCATGGATTCGGTGACCGAATCGCGCCTGGCGATCACGATGGCCCAGTGCGGCGGCATCGGCATCATCCACAAGAACATGTCGCTCGAGCAGCAGGCCGCGGAAGTGCGGCAGGTCAAGAAGTTCGAGGCCGGCGTGATCCGTGATCCGCTGACGGTGCGGCCGGATACCTCGATCCGCGACGTGCTCCGCATCACGCGCGAACACGGCATCTCGGGCGTGCCGGTCGTCGACGGCGACCAGCTCGTCGGCATCGTCACCAGCCGCGACCTGCGCTTCGAGAAGAAGCCCGAGGATCCGGTCAAGAACATCATGACGCGCAAGGACCGCCTGATCACGGTCGGCGAGGGTGCCAGCGACGAGGACGTGCTGGCGCTGCTGCACAAGCACCGCATCGAGAAGGTGCTGGTCGTCAACGAGGCGTTCCAGCTGCGCGGCCTGATCACCGTCAAGGACATCCAGAAGGCGCGCGACAACCCGCATTCGGCCAAGGACGCATCCGAGCGCCTGCGCGTCGGTGCCGCCGTCGGCGTCGGCGGCGACACCGAGCGGCGCGTCGAGGCGCTGGTCGAGGCGGGCGTCGACGTCATCATCGTCGATACCGCGCACGGCCACGCGCAGTCGGTCATCGACCGCGTCGCCTGGGTCAAGAAGTACTTCCCGGACACCCAGGTCATCGGCGGCAACATCGTCACCGGCGACGCCGCGCGCATGCTGCGCGACGCCGGTGCCGATGCGGTCAAGGTCGGCGTCGGTCCCGGCTCGATCTGTACCACGCGCATCGTCACCGGCGTCGGCGTGCCGCAGATCACCGCGATCGACCTGGTCGCCAACGCGCTCAAGGACGAGATCCCGCTGATCGCCGACGGCGGCATCCGCTATTCCGGCGACGTCGCCAAGGCGATCGTCGCCGGCGCCTCCACCGTGATGCTCGGCAGCATGTTCGCCGGCACCGAGGAAGCGCCCGGCGAGGTCGAGCTGTACCAGGGACGCTCGTACAAGAGCTATCGCGGCATGGGTTCCATCGGCGCGATGGAGAAGGGCTCCAGCGATCGCTATTTCCAGGACGCCTCCGACCCGGAGAAGCTCGTCCCGGAAGGTATCGAGGGGCGCGTGCCGTACCGGGGTCCGCTGCGCAACATCGTCCACCAGCTGGTCGGCGGCCTGCGCGCCTCGATGGGCTACTGCGGCTGCGCCACGATCGAGCAGATGCGCAGCACGCCGCAGTTCGTCAAGGTGACCGGCGCCGGTGTGCGCGAAGCACATCCGCACGACATCGAGATCGTCAAGGAAGCACCCAACTACCGCCTGACCTGAGGTCGACCATGCATAGGGTGCTGGCATTGATCGTCGCGGCCGCCACCGCATCGGCCGGCATCTGCGCCGAGCCGCCCACGCAGCTGCGTGTCCGCCTCGGCGACCAGGACATCCGCCTCGATGCCGGCCAGTCCGTCGAGGTCCGCATCGACGGCAAGCCGGTGAGCCTGCGTGTGGACGAGCTGCCGTTCCGCCGGTTCGCCGAAGCCGGCATCGCCTTCGATTATCCGCGGCATTTCCCGTGGGAATTCGAGTCGCCCGCGACCTGGACGCTGGACGGCAACAGCGCCGTCATCATCGTGCTCGGTGCCGAAAAGGGCGAGGGCGCGGACCCCGATGCGGTGCTCGACGGCATCGCGCAGACACTGAAGTCCAAGCGCCCGGCCCCGCGCGAATCGATCCTGCTGGCGACGCGCAACGGTCCGATCGACGGCGTCGCGATGACCGTGACGCTGGCCTCCAGCCGGATCCGGAACGAGGCGTACCGGATCGAGGGGCGCTCCCGCGACGTGCTCCTGCTGCTGCAGGACAGCCTGACCGACGACGGCCAAGCCAGTGCCGAGTTCGTCGCGATGCGCAAGCAACTGGCCCAGACCCTGGAGTTCTGACCGCGTGACCGCCCTGCACAGCGACAAGATCCTCATTCTCGATTTCGGCGCGCAGTACACGCAGCTGATCGCGCGCCGTATCCGCGAGATCGGCGTGTACTGCGAGATATGGGCCTGGGACCACGACCCGGCCGAGATCGCCGCCTTTGGCGCCAAGGGCATCATCCTGTCCGGTGGCCCGGAATCGACCACGCTGCCCGGTGCGCCGGCCGCACCGCAGGTGGTGTTCGACGGCGGCCTGCCGCTGCTCGGCATCTGCTACGGGATGCAGACCCTGGCCGCCCAGCTCGGCGGCGCCACCGAAGCGGCCGACCAGCGCGAGTTCGGCCATGCCGAGGTCGACGTGGTCGCTCCCGACGCGTTGCTCGCCGGCCTCTCCGACCACGGCGGCGCCGCCCGCCTCGACGTCTGGATGAGCCACGGCGACCACGTGTCCGCCGCGCCGCCCGGCTTCACCGTCACTGCCACGACCGACCGCATCCCGGTCGCGGCGATGTCCAACGAGGCCAAGCGCTGGTACGGCGTGCAGTTCCATCCCGAAGTCACGCACACGCTGCAGGGCCAGACCCTGCTGCGCCGCTTCGTGGTCGACATCTGCGGTTGCCGGACGCTGTGGACCGCCGCCAACATCATCGAGGACCAGATCGCGCGCGTGCGCGAACGCGTCGGCGGCGACGAGGTGCTGCTCGCCCTGTCCGGCGGCGTCGATTCCTCCGTGGTCGCCGCCTTGCTGCACAAGGCGATCGGCGACCGGTTGACCTGCGTCTTCGTCGACACCGGCCTGCTGCGCTGGCAGGAAGGCGACCAGGTGATGGCGATGTTCGCCCAGCACATGGGCGTCAAGGTGATCCGCGTCAACGCGGCCGAGCGCTACTTCGCGGCGCTCGCCGGCGTCACCGACCCGGAGGCCAAGCGCAAGATCATCGGCAACCTCTTCATCGAGATCTTCGAGGAGGAGTCGGCCAAGCTCTCCAATGCCAAGTGGCTGGCGCAGGGCACGATCTACCCCGACGTGATCGAATCGGCCGGCAGCAAGACCGGCAAGGCGCACGTCATCAAGAGCCACCACAACGTCGGCGGCCTGCCCGAGCACATGAAGCTCGGTCTGGTCGAGCCGCTGCGCGAGCTGTTCAAGGACGAGGTGCGGCGCCTGGGCGTCGAGCTCGGCCTGCCGCGCACGATGGTCTACCGCCATCCGTTCCCGGGTCCCGGCCTGGGCGTGCGGATCCTTGGCGAGGTCAAGCGCGAGCATGCCGAGCTGCTGGCCCGCGCCGACGCGATCTTCATCGAGGAGCTGCGCAAGGCCGGCCTCTACGACACGACCAGCCAGGCCTTCGCGGTGTTCCTGCCGGTCAAGTCCGTCGGCGTCGTCGGCGACGCCCGCGCCTACGAATGGGTCATCGCGCTGCGCGCGGTGGAGACCATCGACTTCATGACCGCGCACTGGGCGCACCTGCCGTACGCGTTCCTCGGCACGGTGAGCAACCGCATCATCAACGAACTGCGCGGCGTCTCGCGCGTGGTCTACGACATCTCCGGCAAGCCGCCGGCGACGATCGAGTGGGAGTGAATTGACGTCCTTCGGGGACTATCGCCAGCTATCGAAAAACTGCCATAACGTGTTGATTTCACGATAAATACGTCGCGGCAGCTATCGGTGACTATCGCCGGCCAGCGGAACAAGTTGGCGGTAGAAATGACGGTAAGAAGCGAAGGTTGGATTGAGACCCTCCCGTTTACTATTGAGACCAAACCGGTCTTTGAGGGTAAATTTCTCCTCGGGAAAGCTGTTTTATGCGGCTTTCCGAGCATCAGCAGGTCTTCTGGCCCCTGACGGTAAAAGCCGTCACGAATGCAGGAGAAACCGCAATGCTCACTGACACCGCGTTACGCAACCTCAAGCCTAAGGCAAAGATTCATAAGGTTTTTGACCGGGACGGCCTGTACGTGACGGTATCGCCCACCGGTACCGTCACGTTCCGCTACGACTACCGTCTCAACGGCCGGCGTCGGGAGACGCTGACGATTGGCCGTTACGGACCGGACGGCATCTCTCTCGCACTGGCCCGGGAACTTCTGCTCGATGCCAGGAAGCTCGTCGCCCAAGGGCGATCGCCGGCGCAAGAGAAGCAGCGCGAGAGGCGCCGGCTGGTCGCGGCCAAGAACTTCGGCGACATGGCTTTTGCCTGGCTCACCAACTCCCGGATGGCCGACAGTACGCGGGCGATGCGTAGGTGAAGCGTCCTCGTTTTTTCGAGTCAGTCGCAAGTAGAGGTTGATGGCGATTGTGCCATTGCGTAGTGGATGGGGGTTAGCCCGCCCAGCGATCGGTGTGGACGATGATGGTTGCAGCGGTGTCGCCAGTCTTCGGCCATGCGCCTGACCTCACCCAGTGTGGTGAACACATAACGGTCAAGCACTTCGGTGCGGAACGTGCGGTTGAAGCGTTCGATGTAGGCATTCTGGGTCGGCTTTCCAGGTTGGATGTGCACCAGCGCGATGCCGTGCCGGTGCGCCCATTGCTTCAGCGCAGCGCTGATGAACTCCGGGCCGTTGTCCAGCCGCAGGCGCCGTGGAGCCCCTCGCAGCTCGATCAGTTCGTCCAGGCTCCGGATCACACGCAGCGAGGGCAGACTGCTGTCGATCTCGATCTTCAGTGATTCCCGATTGAAGTCGTCGTTGACGTTAAAAGTGCGGAACCGACGCCCAGACCACAGCGCATCGGCCATGAAGTCAGCCGACCAAGTGTCGTTGGCGGTCATTGGAACCTCCAGCGGCTCACGGATCCGTTCCGGCAGCCGCCGCTTGCCGCGGCGCGGGAAGTTCAACTTCAGGCCGACATACACCCGCCACGCCCGGGTCTTGCCGAAGCCCTGGGGCCGCAGCGCCTGCGCGAACAGCAGCCCGAAGCCGTGACCCGGGTTGTCCTTGACGTGCCCTTCGATGGCCTCGATCAGCGCGGCATCGCAACGCCGGCGCAGCCGGTAATGGCGCGCAGAACGCGACAGGGCCAGCACCCGATCGGAGCGGCGGGCACTGAGCCCGTAATCATTTTGCATCGCCAGACTCAATTCCAATCGTCGAGCCTGGCTTAGCCTTTTCGCGAGAGCACGTCCTTGAGCGCGTGATGCTCCAACGCCAGATCTGCATACATCCGCTTGAGCCGCGTCAGCTCGGCCTCGACGTCCTTCAGGTGCCGCAACTGCGACACCTCCATGCCAGCAAACTTCGACTTCCAGACGTAATACGTCGGTTCGCTGATGCCGTGCTTGCGGCAGGTCTCGCCGACCTTGGCGCCAGCTTCGACCTCCTTGAGGATCCGGCCGATCTGTTCTTCGGTGAACTTCGACTTCTTCATGTAGAGCTCCTTGGGAAAGAACTCTACTTCCAACTGGATCGAATTAACGAGGACGCTTCAGCGCGTCGCTACACGCGAGTTGCGTCTAGAATGAGTTTGAGTTCGTCGACCGAACTGATGGGACCAGGCTAGCAGAGGGCCGGCGGGGCACTAGGAGGGGACTAGTGCAGGACGAAGCTGAATGTGGAAGACTTGGGTCTCAGCCGGTGCGATGCCCTGGTGCTTCCGTATAACCCCGCCGCCGGCCCCGCAAGAGACGCCCATGCTGGACGATGACCGCTACGTATTCCGTATCGACGCCTTCACCCCCGAGACCATCCCCATGGCCCGGTTGGCGGCGTATATGGCGGAGCTGGCGGCCATGCTGGGAGAGGAGAGCAACGTCCACTTCGAGAAGATCACGAAGGGCAGCGCCAAGCTGGCAGTGAAAGTCGAGCGGCCGGCCGTCACAAAGGTCCGTAACAACGTCAACGAAGCCCGGATGGGCGTTCGGGGGACAAGGGGCGACCGCTACCGCAAGCTCAACGAGATGCTCCGCAGCGACAACGCTGAGGGCACGCTCCGACTCAACAACAGCAATATCCTTACGTTCCCTGGGCGTAAGGAGCCAAGGCCCCCAAAGCTTGGGCCGTTCAACCAAGCGTTCTCCCGCGACGGACAACTCGTGCGGATCGGTGGGAAGGACAAGACCGCACACGCTTCCATCCTGGACGCCGACGGGCAGACGTGGAGCTTCGAGGTGTCCAGGGGCCTGGCGCGCGAGCTTGCGCCCCATCTGTTCGAGGGCGTTATTCGGCTGAGCGGCACTGTGCGCGCAACCCGGAATGACGACGGAGAGTGGTCCTATGACGCGCTGAAGGCGAGTCAATTCGAGGAGCTTCGGGCTGAGACCTTGATGGAGGCGCTGGGACGGATACGCACCCTACCGGCCTCCGAGACGTGGTTGCCTGATGCATGGCAGCGCTTCGCGCAAGAGAGGGATGAGGACTGATGGTCGTCGCTGACACTGCAACGCTACTTTTCATCCTGCAGCCCGATGCCAACGCTCCACTTGGCGATGACGGCGATCCCATTCCGAAGTGTCGGGAGCGCGTTGAGTTACTCCTCCAGAACCTGAGCGAGGCCGGTGTCCGGGTAGTCGTACCCACGCCGGTTCTCGCCGAGCTGATGGTCAGCGTGGGTCCTGGCAAGGCTCAACTGCTGGGTGTAATCAATCAGTCTGCCGCATTCTCGGTTGTCGCATTCGACCAGATTGCGGCTATCGAGTGCGCATGCCTCAACGATCCCACGATGGGAAAGAAGCTAGGCGCGAAAGACACGAAGGCCAAGGTGAAGTTCGACCGACAGATCCTGTCGATCGCCAAGGTGGTTGGCGCGCATACGCTCTATACCGATGACAAGAGGCTGATCGCCAGGGCGACAGCTAACGGCTTGAATACTGTGCGGATGCAGGATCTTCCGTTGCCACCAGAACCGCCACAACGAGAGTTGGAGTTGGCTCATCCCTTGCCGGATATAGTAGCGATCACGCCTGACCAGCCGGCCGCGTAAGCAGGTCTACATCGTAACGACGCGCTCTTGTCGTTCTTGGCTGCCGTCCGGATTCGTCCAAAACACCACAGCGTCGTATCGAGAGGGGCTGCCCATGTGGACTGCCGCTATGGGGCATCAGTGGATTTTCCGCAGTCAGGATATCGAACCCTGCTTCCCGAGCAATCGCTTCTCCATCGTTCGCCAGTCGGAAGCGATAGGAAGTCAGCGGTCTGCTATTGGCACCCATGGTCTGGCGCTTAACCAGCTCCAACGACACGCTCGTTCTATGGCGGCGCGCTTTCTCCTGCTCCAACTGGACCTTGGCCAGGGAGGCCGCGCCTGGGTCAGCTCGTTGGCCTCTTCGGCGATCTTGTTGGCGCGACCCGCGCGATGCAGGGCCACAGAGCTGACCACGAGCGCGAGGAAGGCGATGGCGGTGGCTACGAGTTCACTGTAAGACATCTGATTCCTCCCGATTTCGAACGCGTTCTTGTGACATTGTTACGCGGGAGCGGTCCCTATTGCCTTGGATCATGGCGTAGACAGGAACGGGCGCTGGAAACCACTCGAGGGGTGGACGTAGGGACCGAATTTGCGCACGTCACGGTCAAGCTGGGGCGCACTTCTGATGGTGCCGGCGAGCGTCAGCAAAGTACGCCAACATACGCTTGGCTATGCAGCAAATTCCGAGCGGATTTCGTGGGGCGTTTTTGGGGCTTTTTTAGTCGCCAAACCATGCCAATCCAAAAGTGCGCTCCAGCGTCGTCGTTTTAAGCGGTCGCCGGAGGACTTCATCTCGACGAGCGGGATTTCCTGCTCGCAGTGCAGCAGCAGGTCCGGCCAGCCTAAGGCGCACGGGAAGCGAAATCAACGGCTTGCTCGGCTGTACTTAATTGCCCAAGATAGTTCTAGTACCGGCTGCGCTGCTTGGCCGACACACAGGGGGAGGGGTTCAGGAAATGAGTTTGCCGGCTCAAACGTTCGCCCTAGATTTGTTGCGGGCTGCCGCCTTGAAGCTACCCCCCGACTTCACCGGGCTTGGTGTGGTCTTCTACGACCAACTCGATGAGCTGCCCTTCCTTGGCCTGGATGTTCACTCGGACATCGAAATCCCGTTGCCGGTGAAGGGCCAGATGTACATCGCCGACACGCTGGCACACGCGTCAGGCCTGCGCTCCGGGTGGCACGACGGTTTCCACTTCGTCAATGTGAAGCAAGAAACATTAACCCACTTGGCGCAGTTTGTTTCTCCACCGCTTCCTGTAGGGACGGCAGAAGTGCCGAGGGCTACGGGAGCACGTCATATGACGGGGGCGTTGGCGAGCCGCGTTCATGGCGTGCTCGGGGTAGGGATAGTTACCACTCGAAATGAAATCATCTACTTTAGCGGCGGAAATTGTGTTGTCAGCGAGAAAATCCGATGAGGGCAGTCACGCTTAACTATGCTGAGATCATGCGCCTGGTTAAGGCATTCTTCTTCGTGACGGCGGCCTTCACCGTGCTGATTACTTTTGGCCAACTCGCATTGGTCAGTCGCGAGGTTTCCGTTGCGCTGATTTTTCAATCCGCGTCCGTCGGCCTAGTGCTCACAACAGTGCTCATGGGTCTACTTGCTGACCGACCATGGACGTTCACACGTCTTGCCCGGTGGTTGGGACGACCAAGCATTCATGGCGTCTGGTGGGGTACGCTCTGCACCGACTGGGTAGATGCAAATGGTAGGGCGCTTCCTGCCATCCCGATTGTGTTCGTGATTCGACAGTCGTACCTGTTCGTCTCAATCCAGTCCTTCTCCGAGAACCAGCCTGCACGGTCAACCTTCGAGTTTCTTGGTATGGATGAAAAGACAAAAGACATGCACCTGGCGTACGTGTACGAACTTCGCCGTACAGCATACAACGAGAACAAACTGACTAGTGGTTATGGACATCTAATCCTTCAAGATCAAGGGCGAGTGCTGGCTGGGGAATATTGGACCAACTCGCCGACTCAAGGTCGGCTGCGATTGGAGTTTGTCACACAAGTATGCGATGGTATTAACTCCTACGACTCAGCCGTGCGCGCAATTGCCGAGGCGCGCGACAGTTTGTCGTTGGCTTCCTAGCGAAAGCCCGCCACCGTCACGAAAAAGGGGCTGCCGCCCCATCCGTTACTCCGCGCCCGGACTCAAGGTGACCTGTGAGAGTCGGCCGCGGTGTCCCACGCCATACCAGTTGATGTCGCGATCACCCATAATGATAAATGTCATGGGTGTGCGATGCTTGAGGCCATGAATGACCTGCCACTGGGCTAGATCCAGCAGGGATGGGCTCGGCTGGGTTTCTGGATGCGTATGCCACTCTCCGAGGTAATCCAGCACATCGCCGCTTGTGCGCCATCGACTGAGTGCAACGTCCTGGTGATATTTTGATGCACGATGGAAGCGCATCCTGGCGCGCCGGTCTTTAGGTGAGGGCATGGTGGCATCGACGACATGCAAATGGGGACCACGGCGATAGCCTAGAAGGATGCCGCCAGCTTCCAGCTTGGCAGGCGCGTCTTGGCGAAAGGTCTGCATCTTCTCCAATAGCGGCCCCTCCAGCAGGAGCAGCCCTCCTGGAACAAAGGGATGGGCACCGACTAGGGGTGCTTGCATGCAGGGCAGCCCGTTAGTGGTTCCAAGTTCTGATTCTTGAGCGATCGCAACGCGTGGTTTTCGGTAGCGCGCGTGCGAAAGCGTGGCGATGCGTCCCCGGCCTTGAGCCAGTCGATGATGCAATCCACGGCCAGAGCAGCTGCCGACATCGGTGAAGACACCGCGTAAGGAGTGAAAGCATGACAGCCCAGGATTCGGACTTCATCCTGGTCGCGCAGAACATCAAAGCGTGGCGTACGCGCCGGATCGTTGCGCCTCAGACAGCGAAAGCAGGCGAACTTCGACACATCCTGCCATAGGCTTTGGACGCATTGGCCGTTGCCCAGCAGCCAGACATGCAACAGAGGCGGGCGAGCGGCGACCGGCAGGTTGAGCCGGTGGTAGTTGAGCGCTTCGCTGACGGCTTCCTCACCGGTGGCCTCAATCACCAGATCGCCCTGCAGATCCGTTAGCGGGTGCGTGGCACGAACGTAGGCGGTAACACGTGAAGCGGGAAACTGCGCCTGTAGCACGCGTTGCAGCGCCTGGGTCTTGGGAACGCGAAAGCTCTCAAAACCCAGCAAGTGGCGTCCGACATTTTCGGCACCAATTAGGTCGTAGTCCACCAGTACCAGCTCGCCAGCGCCGGTGCCGGCGCCCAGCTTCGCCAAGGCTTGGGCAAGATAACCGCCGATGGCGCCACAGCCGATCAGGGTCACCTTGCGGTCTTTGAGGGTAGGGTAGGTCAGGTTCCGGCTGTGGACGAAGTCGCTGCCGATCTCTTCGACCGACAGGCGCTGGATGGCCAATGTCTTCGCCTGTCGATGTAGGCTCTGGCGCATCAAAGGCGGTTTGCGCCGAAAAGCCTTGCGCTTAACATCATCCAATCGCAGCACGAATCCAAACCAGCCGGCAGGTGTCTGCAGAAGAACGATGACGTTGGGCTCCGTCAGGTAGGTACGCTCGCCCAACAGGGTTTGGATAACGCCGTAGGCTTGGCGATCCCAACTCCGGATCCAGGCAAACATGTCTCCAAGGTGGCGTGGCAGACCGGCCATGGGCAGCGTTGGCACCACCGTACTGCGCACAATCCAGCAAGTGGCCGCGGCTGGCCTGGGTGGCGACCAGCCTCGTGCTTGGCACAGGCCCTCGATTTCGGCCACCTCGCTGCCAATGGCCAAGTACTCTTTGCCCGCTTCGCCTATCAGCACCCCATGGACGTGACGGGCATTTGGCGCAATGGAGGTCAGCAACACGGGCCAGGGCGCCGGCACCTGCCCGATGTTCCAACTGGCACCGAATTCGGATTGAAACTCACCTTCACGGTACCGGGGATCGGTAGCCAGCCGGTTGAGTTCCTTCGCAGCCTGATCCAGGCATTGGGCTAGCGCGTGCTCCGGACGATACCGATCCAGAATGGCTGAGCCTGCGGCCAGGTAGCAAAAACCGCCCAGGGCATCGATGTGAGGAATCAGGGCGGGGGCATCTTCCGGCGCTTCCAGCAGGACGATGCGGGGATAGTCGATGAAATCCCAGTCACGGATTTCCAGCCGAATCCGCACGCTACCGTGGTCGTAGGGCAAAGCACCTTCGAACCGTCGCGTATCTCCTTTGCGGGGCAAACCAGTGAATCCGCGTTGCCGTAGCAGGCGCAGCGCAGCCCCGATGCCAGCGCGATCACGGTCCGCGCTCATGCATCAGCCAGAGTGTGAGGCCCCTACGACGGGTGGCACTACCGCGTTTGGCGCGGTGCTGCGGACGACACCACCATCCTCCATCTGGACCAACTCAGGATTATTGGCAATGCGCGGCCCGAACTGGCCACGGACATTGTTTACAGCATCCTGACGGAGCCCGGAGCCGTACCGACGACTCTTGTTGAGTTCGTGCTGGAGCGTGTCAGCCCGCTCGCTGGCCAGCTTGCGAGAAGGCTCGTTCAGTCGATTGAAGTTCTCCTTGCTGATGCCCGGCTCAACGACGTCCAGCGCCAGTTCGCGTGCCAGGTGTGCGGCTGCCTGTTCCAATGCTAGGTCATCACGTCGGGAGGCCGGCACGAAGTTGCGTGCCGCGATGACCATGATGAGGATCGAGCTCGGACCTCCGCCGTCGCGCCAGTGATAATCGCGCCACGCCTTCAAGTACCGGCAAACCCTCCGAAGCTGTGGGCCACCTTCTCCATGCAGCAGGATGCGATCCTCAAACCACGTCGCTACCTCTTCCGGGTCGGACGGTGCCCAAGTGCCGTCGCGCTTGGCGAGGTGGATGTCTTCCATCAACTCCCAGAATTGCTCCGGCATCTCGCCGAAATCTGCACTTTCGTCGAGGGCTGCCGCCTCGCGCATGTAGTGCACTGAGTTGGTCGCTGTGGCGACGGCTTTTTCCATGACTTCGACGAACTTCTCCTCCGGTGCGGCATACAGCGGAATGTCGATGTGCGCCCAGTTGGCGATGCGCACCCGCACGCAGCGGTCGTTGTCGGGATCAAGTTCCCAGCCCTGTTGGCGGCACAGTCGGTCCAGGGAGGTTTCTACCAGGTTGAAGTACAGCTTGGCCATGGCCGGCGGCGGTCCCTGCCCAGTCCACACGGTCACTGGAAGATAAACACCAAAGTCCCAATCCATTTCTTGCGGAGGTTGATGGGCGCCTTGAATACACGTGCCATACACCCAGGAGCCTTGGTTGCGAAAGCGAGGGCTGACCATGCGATCCATGCCCAGAACGGTGGTCGTGGCGGCCCGGATGTCCGTCCGCAAGTGATCACGAATGGTGTTCTTAGCGCTGACCAAGGCTTGGCGTTGCGCCGGTGTCGGCGCGATTTTTTCATCGAAGCTTTCCGGGTGTTGCGCGTTAACAAACAACTTATGCAGGTTGAGCATGGGCGTTGACTCCAGAAATGTTGGCGCTGGCACCGTGATAGAAGCGGGGTGGGGCAGGGGTGTGTTGCAACAGGTCGCGGAAGGTTGATTTGCCGAGCCACGCTTTCGCCTGTTGAGTCGCAGAACCCAGCAAGACCTCCTGGGCATGGACATCGACTTTGTCCAAGGCCACGGCGCGAGCGCGTTCGTCGGTGAGGTCTTCATCGAGGTGGTGGTACTGACCCTCGAGAAGGCGGTGCCGCAAGAGGTGGTGGACCAGAGACTCTTGCGCCGATATGGCAATGCCAAACAAGCGCTTGGGCGTGGCCGCGGGGTTCCAGCCGCCCCAATCCATAGTGCCGCCCCCACGGTTGCGCTGGGGATTAACCGTGAAGCGCGATGACATCGTGCCAATGGCGACGACGTGCAGTTGGTCGCGCGTGCACTTCAAAAAATGCTGGGCCTCATGTACAGCCAAGATGCCTGGGGCGTTAGCGAACAACCCACCGTCGATGTACTGACAGTGCTCGAAGGCGTGCCGAGGGAAGTAACCCGGTGCAGCGCTTGTGGCCAGCGCTACGTCGGTCAACCGATAGCGCCAGTCGCGGACCAAGTCCGGGTGGTGGGGTGTCTTGAACAACACAGGGCTACCTGTGCTGTAGTTGATCGCCGGTACTAGAACGGGGTGCCGGCACGTCTGAAGTGTTCGCTCGCCAAACAGCTCCTCGGCGGCAAGCAGCTCGCGCAAGGCGGATTGCGTGTAGGGTGCTCGCAAAATCCCACGCAAGGACCAGCGCGGCCGAAAGATTTCCCTTCCATGTTGCTCGAACAAGCGCACCATGCGCTCGGCCGGGATCTCCAACGACAACGCCAATGCAAGGATGCCGCCGATAGACGTCCCGGCGAGTAAGTCGAACCGGGTCGCGATCGGTGCGCCGAGGTGTTGCTCGAAATCGGCCAGGATCTTGGCTGTAAACAGACCGCGGTAACCGCCGCCGGACAGCGACAGTATCTGGAAGCGTGGACGCGGGTGGGTGCCCGTAGCTTGAGCGCGGGCGGGCGGGTGTTGCTTTGGGTCTTCGTTCGGTGCCTGACTCACCTTTCCCCCGGTTCCATTGGCTTGTGCGCCGTAGCCTGGACTAGCGTCATCTCATCTAATGAGACGACGTTAGTGTCGTCTTCCGCATGTCCAATTTGGGTTTGGCGTCATGCTTTCAAGGGAGGGGCTATTTCCCTGGCGGCGCTGAGCACACGTAATGACCGCCTCGCGCTAGCTACGCCTCGCCCTACTGCCGAAGACCGGGAGCGTCAAGGTGACGTTCGCCTGCCGGTCGCACTAAAGGCGGACCTCGGTTGCTACGCCGCCCTCCACGGGCAGACCTATGGCGAGGCGGTGGACGCGACGACGCTGATCCCGCACATGCTCGAGGCGTTATGGCGAGGGATTGGGCGTTCAAGCGAGAAGGGTATTCAGCTTCCGCACGAAAGGTCGCTGCGAAGTAGCACCTCCCACGTGTGAACTCATCGCTCTTCCTGCGCTATGCTGGGGGACGATCGACTATGGTGGTGCTAGGGTCGTCGCCTCGCCAAACGCCCCATCTTCCGTGCTGCTTGGAGCTCTTGTCGGATGACGGTAAAAGTGACGGTATGCCCCCATGTCGATCGTAAGAAATTCCTTCAACCTCAAAGGCTTGAGATGCCTGTTGATGAATGAGTGGGAGTGAATTGACGTCCTTCGAAGACTATCGCCCGCTATCGAAAAACTGCCGCAACGTGTTGTTTCAAGGATAAATACGTCGCGACAGTTATCGGTGCCCATCGCCGGCCAGCGGGACAGGCTGGCGGTGGAAGTGGTGGTAAGAGGCGAAGATCGGATTGAGACCCTGCCGTTTGCTATCCAGACCAAACCGGTCGTTGACGGTAAATTTCTCCTCGGGAAAGCTCGTTTGTGCGGTTTTCCGGGCATCAGCAGGTCTCCCGGCTCCTGACGGTAAAAGCCGTCACGAATGCAGGAGAAACTCCACTGCTTACCGACACCGCGCTGCGTAACCTCAAGCCTAGGTCCACGACCCAGGATGAATGTCGGACCTGGAAAGCCAGTCGTCCGATTTCTGGCGATACCGCAGCTACTTGGTGCGGATGAACTTGCACACTGGCACCCCGGGAAGGACTCGAAGGTTTCGGAGCCGATCGGGAAGGGTGCTTCGCCACCGCCCCGATTCAGCATGCTGGAAGCGGTACACTCGCCCCTCTATGCATGGACTGGTCGCTCCTTCGAGGTTGTCCGCTGCCGTGGTGCGCTTGCGCCGCGAGGGTAGGGCGTCGCCTTGCGGGGGTGGACGGTGAACCTGCTGCGCACCATTCGCGGGCGCCGCCTGCGCCTGCGGTTCACCTGGCTGGCCCTGCTGGCGCTGCTGTTCCAGCAGTTCGCCCTCGCGGCTTACGCGTGTCCGATCGCCGAGGTTCCACCGGAACCTACGATGAGGATGGCTGGTTGCGAAGGCATGGCGATGCCGGACCCGGAGGCGCCGGTGCTTTGCGACCAGCATTGTCAGCGCGATCACATCACCAATCCCGATTCCAAGACGCCGCAGGTGCCGCCGCTGGCCTTGACGCCGCTGCACTTCGCGCTGACTGCGGCCCTGCTGCCGGCAGTGCAGGCCCAGTACTACGAAGACGTGCCGATCTGCCGGTCCGACCCGTCACCGGCGCAGCGCTTCTGTAGCCTGCAGATCTAGGCCCCGACCGCGACCCATTCCCGCGCTGCCGATCCCGGTGGCGCGCTCGTCGTTGCGTGTTCGGAGGTCTCATGTCCTTTCCATTCTCGCTGCACCGTCGGTGCGGCATTCGCCGTTGGTACGCGTGGACGCTGGCTCTCGGCGTCGTCCTCTCCCCCGTCTGGTCCTTCGCGACTGACGTCTCGTTCGATGACGCGCAGCGCCTGGGGGCGGAGCGCGCCCCGATGCTTCAGGCGCGTCGGTCGCAGGTCGCAGCCACGCAGGAAGAAGCCGTTCGCGCCGCCGCCTTGCCCGATCCAAAACTGACGTTCGGCCTCGGCAACTGGCCGGTCACCGGTGCCGACGCGTTCGACTTCCGCGCCGACGACATGACCATGAAGCAAATCGGCGTGATGCAGGAAATCCCGGCGCGCGCCAAGCGGCGCGCGCGTCAGGTCGTGGCCGATCGAGGTATTGAGGAGGCGCAGGCGTTGTCGACGGCGGAGCAGTTGGCAGTGCGGCGCGGCGTCGCCGAAGCCTGGATCGCGCTGTGGGCGGCCCAGCGCGAGGTCGCTGCTCTGCGGTCGTTGCGAGAACCCGCTGCCATGGCCGTAAGCACCGCCAAGGCGCGGTTGGCGGGGGGCGCCGACACGGTGACCGGCACCCTGGCCACGCAAGCGGCTGCGCTCGATCTGGAGAACCGGATCGATGCCGCCGAGGCTTCCGTGGAGGCTGCCCGTGCCGGCCTTGCGCGCTGGCTCGGTGAGGAGCCGGCGGATCTGGAGGCCGAGGACGCACCGCCCGCGTTGGCGGAACTGCCCGTCGCCCCGGCCGAGCTGCTGAGCTCGATCGATCGCCAAGGGCCGCTGCTGCCGTGGCGTTCGCGCGAGGCAGTGGCCGAAGCCGAAGTCGATGCCGCGCTGGCCGAGAAGCGCCCCGATTGGAGCCTCGGCGTGACCTACGGACAACGCGATCGGACGCCGACTGGCAGGCGCCGCAGTGACATGTTGATGGTCGAAGTCGGTGTCGGTCTGCCGCTGTTCCCGCGCAACCGGCAGGACCGTGGCGTGGCGGCACGGCGCGCCGAACTCGACGCCGTGGCGGCCGAACGCGAAGACGCCCGGCGCACGCAGGCCGAAGCGGTGCGCCGCACCTTGGCCGCATGGCAGGGCCTTGCGCGGCAGGTCGCGCGCAAGGAAACCGAAAGCCTCCCACTCGCCCATGACCGTGCCCAGGCAGCGCTGGCCGCCTACGCGGGCGGCGGCGATCTGCAGCCGTGGCTGGAAGCGCGCCGCGACGAGCTCGAACTGCACGTCGAACACGCCCGTCATCTGGGTGAACTCGGCCGCGCCTGGGCGGCGTTGGCCTATCTGCTGCCGGAGAAGGAGATTTCGCCATGACGCGCACGAAGACGTGGTTGACGATGGCCACCGCCGCGCTCGCACTGCTGGTCGCGGGCTTGGCCGGCGGCTACTGGTGGGCGCAAGGCGGCACGCACCGTGGCACGGACCAGGCCGCCGCATCGGCGACGACCACGGCCGAGCGCAGGGTCCTGTACTGGTACGACCCGATGGTGCCCGACCAGCACTTCGAGCGACCCGGCAAGTCGCCCTTCATGGACATGCAACTGGTGCCGAAGTACGCCGATGAGGTCGCCGGCGGTGGCGTGCGCATCGATGCCGGTCTGCAACAGAGCGTGGGCATTCGCACCGCTCAGGTCGAGGTGGCGCCGTGGATATCGATCGTGCATGCGCCCGGCACGTTGGCCTGGGATCTGCGTCAGGAAACGGTGGTCAGCGCCCGCGCCGAGGGCGTCGTCACCCGGGTGCAGGTCAAGGCGCCGTACACGTCGGTGGTGCGCGGCCAGCCGCTGGTTTCGTTGCGGGTTCCGAGTTGGAGCAGTGCGCTGGCCGAGGCGCAGGCGTTGCGGCAGGTGCAGTCGCCCGCGGCGCGCGACCTGCAATCGGCCGCGCAGCACCGCCTGCGCGTGCTCGGGGTTCCCGCTGGCGGCGTGGGCCGCGACGGTAGCGTGACGCTTGGCGCGCCGAGCCAGGGCGTCGTCACCGAGGTGCTGGCGCGAGAGGGGCAGGCGGTCCTGCCGGGTACGCCGCTGTTCCGTATCAACGGCACCGCCACGTTGTGGCTGGAAGCGGCAATTCCGCAGGCCGGCGTGGCGCGCCTGAAACCCGGAACGCCGGTCGAAGCGTCGGTCAGTGCCGTGCCGGGGCAGACCTTCGTCGGTGAAGTCGAGGCGTTGCTGCTGCAGGTCGATGCCGCCAACCGTACGCAACGCGCACGCATCGTAGTGCGCAATCCGGACGGCGTGCTCGCACCGGGCATGTTTGCCGAGGTGACGTTGCGTCCGCAGGCCGATGTACCGCTGCCCTGGGTGCCGACCGAGGCATTGATCGCCACGGGAACCGACAGCCGGGTGATCGTGCAAGACGCGGACGGCAGTTTCCGCCCTGTGCGGGTGCGTACCGGGCGCAGTGGCGGTGGACGTACCGAGGTCATCGCCGGACTCGCCGGCGGCGAGCGCGTCGTCGTGTCCGGCCAGTTCCTGATCGACTCGGAGGCCAGCCTGTCGGGTGCACTGGAGCGCCTGGGAGCGCCAGAAGCCGGGCCGCCGGGAACGCCCCTGGAGGCGCCCTTACCGGATAACGCACCGGAGACCGCTCCCGTACCGGCGCCGGCGAAGATCGCTGCGCCCGCATCCGCGCGCTCGTGCCCCGTGCAGTACTGGTACGACCCGATGAAGCCAGACCAGCATTTCGACCAGCCCGGCACGTCGCCTTTCATGGACATGCAACTGGTGCCGAAATTCGCACCGGGCGCGACCCCCGACTGCACCGTCCGCGATGTGCCGTCCGCCAGCCTGGAGAAGCAGCCATGATCGCGCGCCTGATCCACGCCTGCATCGCGAACCGCGTGCTGGTGCTGATGGCGGCGCTGCTGCTGGTCATCGCCGGGCTGTGGTCGGTGCGGCACACGCCGTTGGACGCGCTGCCGGATCTGTCCGATACGCAGGTCATCATCCGCACGCAGTGGCCCGGACAGACCCCGCGCATCGTCGAGGACCAGGTCACCTATCCGCTGTCCACCACGATGCTGTCGGTGCCAGGCGTGAAAGCCGTGCGCGGGTTTTCGTTCTTCGGCGACTCGTTCGTCTACCTCCTGTTCGACGATTCCACCGACCCGTACTGGGCCCGTTCGCGCGTGCTGGAGTACCTGAGCCAGGTCCGCGACCGGTTGCCGAAAGGCGTGAGCCCCGCCCTGGGTCCGGACGCCACCGGGCTGGGCTGGATCTACCAGTACGCGCTGGTCGATCGCACCGGCCAGCACGACGTCGGGCAGCTCCGGTCGTTGCAGGATTGGTTCCTGCGCTACGAACTCAAGACGGTCCGGGACGTGGCCGAGGTGGCCAGCATCGGCGGCGCGATACGCGCCTGGCAGATCGTGCCCGACCCGCAGGCGTTGGCCGCTCGCGGCCTAACCGTCGTGCAACTGATCGACGCGGTCGATGCCGCCAATGGCGCCACCGGCGGCTCGGTCGTCGAACAGGGCGAAGCCGAACTGATGGTGCGCAGCGAGGGCTACCTGCGCAGCCAGGCTGCGTTCGAGCAGGTGCCGGTGGTCAGCGCGGACGGCGTGCCGGTGCTGTTGGGCGAGGTCGCCACCATCACCCGCGGCCCCACCTTTCGGCGAGGTGTCGCCGAACTGGATGGCGAAGGCGAAGTGGCCGGCGGGGTGATCGTGCTGCGCACCGGCAAGGACGCGTTGACCGCGATCGAGAACGTCAAGGCGCGATTGAAGGAACTGCAGGCCGGCCTGCCCGACGGTGTGGAGATCGTGCCGGTCTACGACCGTTCCGAGCTGATCCATGAGGCCGTGCGCAACCTCACCCGCAAGCTCGGCGAGGAGTTTCTGGTCGTCGCTCTGGTATGCGCGCTGTTCCTGTGGCACCTGCGTTCGGCATTGGTCGCGGTGATCACCCTGCCATTGGGCGTGCTGGTCGCCTTCATCGTGATGCGCCACCAGGGCATCACCGCCAACCTGCTGTCGCTGGGCGGCATCGCGATCGCCATTGGTGCGATGGTCGACGCGGCGGTGGTGATGATCGAGAACGCGCACAAGCACCTGGAGCATTGGCGCCAGGAGCACGGCCGAGAGCCCGAAGGAGAAGCGCGCTGGCAGTTGATGGGCGAAGCGGCCACCGAAGTCGGTCCGGCGCTGTTCGCCAGTCTGCTGGTGATCACGCTGTCGTTCGTGCCGGTGTTCGCCTTGCAGGCGCAGGAGGGCCGGCTGTTCGCGCCGCTGGCCTACACCAAGACCTACGCGATGGCGGCCGCCGCCGGCTTGTCGGTGACCCTGATTCCGGTGCTGATGGGGTATCTGATCCGTGGCCGGCTCCGCCCGGAGCAGGACAACCCGATTAGCCGCGGGCTGATCGCCGGCTATCGGCCGGTGCTGGACCGGGTGCTGCGGCACCCGTGGCTGACCCTGGGCCTGAGCGGCCTCGTGCTGGCGTTGACGCTGATCCCGTACCTGCGCGTCGGCAGCGAGTTCATGCCGCCGCTGGAGGAGGGCACGCTGCTGTACATGCCCACGGCCTTGCCGGGCCTGTCGGCGGACAAGGCCCGACAGCTATTGCAACTCTCCGACCGCATGATCAAGACCGTGCCCGAGGTCGCGCACGTGTTCGGCAAGGCCGGTCGAGCCGAGACCGCGACCGATCCGGCGCCGATCGAGATGTTCGAGACCACGGTGACCTTCAAGCCGCGCAGCCGGTGGCGGCCGGGCATGACGCCGGAAAAGCTGCGTCAGGAACTGGATGCCGCGGTCAAGGTGCCGGGCCTGACCAACCTGTGGGTACCACCGATCCGCAATCGCATCGACATGCTCGCCACCGGCATCAAGAGCCCGATCGGGATCAAGGTGTCCGGGCCGGACATCGGCGTCATCGAGCGGCTCAGCAGCGAGGTCGAGCGTGTCGCCAAGACCGTGCCGGGCGTGAGCTCGGCGCTGGCCGAACGTGTCACCGGTGGGCGCTATGTCGATGTGCGCATCCGTCCCGAGGTCGCGGCGCGCTATGGCCTGAGCCAGGCGGATCTGCAGCAACTGATCGCGACGGTGGTCGGTGGCGAACCGATCGGCGAGACCATCGAAGGCCGGGAGCGCTACCCGATCGTGCTGCGCTACCCGCGCGGTCAGCGCGACTCGCTGGCCGCACTGGCGCAGCTGCCGCTTGTTGCGCCCGGCGGCGTGCAGTTGACGCTCGGGCAGGTGGCCGACGTGTCGCTCAGTCCGGGGCCGCCGATGCTCAAGAGCGACAACGGCCGCCTGGTCGGCTACGTCTATGTCGATGTCGCAGGCCGCGATCTGGGGTCCGTCGTGACCGACCTGCAGCACGCGGTCGGCCAGCAGGTGCAGCTGCCTTCGGGCTATGGCATTGCGTGGTCGGGCCAGTACGAATACCTGCAGCGCGCCCAGGCGCGATTGCAATGGGTCGTGCCGTCGGCGCTGGCGATCATCTTCCTGGTGATCTGGCTGGTGTTCCGCCGCGTCGGCGAGGTCGCGATCATCCTGCTCAGCCTGCCGCTGGCGCTGGTTGGCGGGCTCTGGCTGATCTGGATGCTGGGCCATGCGGCGTCGATCGCGACGATGATCGGTTTCATCGCGCTGGGCGGCGTCGCCGCCGAGTTCGGCGTGATCATGCTGCTGTACCTGCGTCAGGCCTGGGAGCGCCGACTGGCTGCGGGCGAACCGGCCACGATCGCCACGCTGGAGGCGGCGATTCGCGAGGGCGCGGTGCTGCGGGTGCGCCCGAAAGCGATGACCGTCGCGGTCATCCTGGCCGGCCTGTTTCCGCTGTTCATCGGCGCCGGCGCCGGCTCGGAAGTGATGCAGCGCATCGCCGCGCCGATGCTCGGCGGCATGGTGACCGCGCCGCTGCTGTCGATGCTGGTCATCCCGGCGGCGTACCGCCTGCTGCGTGGGCGCACCTTGTCCCGCTCCGCGTCGGCCGGATCGCCGGCAGAGACCGCAACGTGAGCGAAGCGTTGGATTGCTCGCTTCGTTCGGTTGGAGATTCGTCAGGATTCGCCCAGTCGTATCCCTTCCTGGAGACCGGAAGCACAGTGACCATCCCAGCGAACTGGTCGGCACGTTTCTTCACCGGCACCGCAGTCCGACCGGCCATGCCCGCGAACTCAGCAGAGCCGGCGCTGCCCGGCCAGCGCAACGGCGTCGGCACCGGCCGGAAAGTGCAGGTGGCCCGAGGCATCGTTGGCTGCGCTCCAGACCGCTTCGGCGACGTCGGCCGCTTCGGTCGTCGCCGTGACCTTGGCGAAGCCGGCGAACACGCTGTGTGCGAACGGCGCGTAGGCTTCGGGGATCAATCCCTGCATGCGCTGCTGGCCGTTGGCGGTGAAGCGGGTCGTTGGGCCGTAACCGGGTTCGACGAGTTTCACGTGCACGCCGAAGCCCTGGAGTTCGTGCCGGAGGGAGGCGGTGAATCCTTCGATCGCGGTCTTGCTGGCGGTGTAGGCGGCGACCAGCGGAAACGGAGCCAGCGTCGCGCTCGACGTGACGTTGACGAGGGTGCCGGCGCGGCGCTGGCGGAACGCGGGGATGATCGCCTGGCACAGGGCCATCACGCCGAAGGTGTTGGTCTCGAAGATCTCGCGCACGGTCGCCATCGGCGTGGCCTCGAATGCGCCGAACAGGCCGATGCCGGCGTTGTTCACCAGCACGTCGATCGGGCCGGCGGCTTCCAGCGCGCGCGCGATGCTGTCGGGATCGGTGACGTCCAGTGCCAGGACACGCAACCGGTCGGATGCGGGGAGGAGGTCTTCGCGCGGCGTGCGCATCGTGGCGATGACGTTCCAGCCCTGCGCGAGGAAACGGCGGGCGGTTTCCAGGCCATAGCCGGACGAACAGCCGGTGATCAGTACGGTCTTCATTTTTCAGCTCCGAGGTTGGGTGGACTCGGAGCGAACGATAGACGCACATCGAAGGATGATCGATGATGTAAAGTCCTTATTGGTTTAGTGATAGTCCTGATATGAGCGATCCGCTATCCGAGGTGGTCCGGCTTTTGCGGCCCCGTGCGGTGTTCGCCAACGTCATCAGCGGCAAAGGCAGCTGGGCCGTGCGCTATTCCGAGTATGGAAAACCCAGCTTCTGCATCGTGCTGGACGGGCGTTGCCTGCTGGCGATCGACGGGCACGAGCCGGTCGCCATCGGCGCCGGCGACTTCGTCCTGTTGCCGACGACGCCGGCCTTCACGCTGTCGAGCTTCGCACCGGCGCCGCTGGTGCACCTGGATCCCGACCAGATCGCCGGCGGCCAGGGCGAGCTGCGCTACGGCGAGCCGGAAGGCGAACCGGACATGCGTTCACTGGGCGGCGCGTTCGTGTTCGATTGCGTGGATCCGGGATTGCTGGTGTCGCTGCTGCCGATCGTCGTGCACGTCCAGGGTTCGGTGCGGCTGTCGCAGCTGGTGCAGATGGTGGGCGAGGAATCGGCGGACCCGAAGCCGGGCAGCGAGTTCATGCGCTCGCGGCTGGTGGAACTGCTGCTGGTCGAGGCGATGCGTGCGGCCGCGGCCGGAAGCGCGCCGCCGGGGTTGCTACGGGGCCTGGGCGACGAGCGGCTGGCACGCGCCCTGCGGCAGCTGCATGCCCAGGTGGAGCGGCCGTGGACCATCGACCAGTTGGCGAAGATCGCGGCACTTTCGCGTTCCGTGTTCTTCGAGCGCTTCACGCGCCGGGTCGGGGTGGCGCCGATGGCGTACCTGCTGGCATGGCGCATGGCGATCGCCAAGGAGTTGCTGCGTGCCGATGGCCTGGCGGTATCCGAGGTGGCCGAACGCGTGGGGTACGGGTCCACGAGTGCGTTCAGCGTCGCGTTCGCCAGGCACGTCGGGCAATCGCCGAGCCGGTATGCACGCATGGACTAGCGCACGAGTGCGGCGTTCGGTGCGAAGCCGCCAGGGTCGCAGCTAGGTCGCGCCGCCGGTGGCTCCTGCCGACGGTCCCGGCGATACCGTCCAGAGCGGGGCAGGCGCGGACTGGCGATGAAGCTTCACTAGGTCGTTTCGGCTCGGCCCCCGTCGGGAGACAGGTGTCAGGCCGCTGCAGCGGTATGCGGCCGACGCCAGTTGCAGTGATGAAGCCAGTGATCCAGTGCCTGTTGGCGCTGAGCCGAAGTCTCGAATGAAGTCACATTCGCTCATTCGCGCAGGGCGGTCTGGATGAAGCGCCCGGCCTTGCCGTTGGTACGAGGCGTGCCGGGGCGCGTGCGGACATGCTTCAGCTGGTGGCAGGCTCCGGCAATGGCGGGCGAAACGCAGGGTGAGCCGTTGCCGGTCGTGATCCGTCGGATCGCCACGCCCGAGCGCGTTACAGTTGGGCCGCTTGGGCAAACCGGCTGATTCGGAGAGGACAGATGATCGAACTTCCCATAAGAGATCCGTGCGACCTTTGTGTGGCAGCTCGCGAAGAACGCTGGAAGATCATCGACGAAGGCGAACACACCTTGACCGTGATCAATCCGTGGCAATTCGAGGTTGGCCAGTGCTGCGTCATCACACGCCGGCACATCGCGACGCTACTCGATCTCTCTGACCACGAGTGCGGGGCCATATTGGCCTCGGCCAAGAGAGTCGCAGAGGCGCTCGTCAAGACGTATCGCCCCCTCGGAATACTTACGTTCCAGAACAACGGTGTCTTCAGCGGACAGGAAACGCCGCACTTCCATTTCCACGTCGTGCCTCGGCAGCAGGGAAGTGACTGGGGTATAGGTCCGCCGCAGCTCGCGACATTCGATGGCGCCGGACGCCAAACGGGTATCTCACACGATCCAAGTGGGGACGCACGGCGCCGAGAGCGAGTTCAGGTTTCTGCCAGGCAACTTGCCGAAACCGCGGACCTGATTCGTTCGAATCTACCGGAGTAGCTGGAGCGTCGTGGCGATCCGGCTCAGGTGTTGGCTGCGGCGGGCTTGGGGGAGGTGCCCGCCGGTGGCGGCCCAACAGTGCCACGGCCGTCCGGTCGCGGCGATCCGGCCTGCAACCGGCTCAGGCGGCCTTGCGAAACGTCAGGTTGATGCGCTGGCTGCCGAGTTGCGGGTGGGGATCGTCCCGCAGCGGCAGCACGCCGTGGAAGCGCAAGCGATCCTCGCCGCCCCAGACCACGACGTCGCCGTGCCGCAGCGGCACCTTGGCCGGCGTGTCCGAGCGGGCCAGGCCGCCGAACAGGAACACCGCGTCCATGCCGAGCGAGACCGACACGATCGGCGCCGCGTAGTCGCGCTCGTCGCGGTCCTGGTGCAGCGACAGGCGCGTGCCGGGCTGGTAGCGGTTGATCAGGCAGGCATCCGGCGCGAAGCCGGCGAAACCGGCCGCGGCCGCGGCCGTGCCGGCCAGGTGCGCGAAGACCGGTGGCATCGCCGGCCAAGGGCGGCCGGTCTGCGGATCGACGGCCGCGTAGCGGTAGCCGCGGCGATCGGCGATCCAGCCGAGCGCGCCGCAATTGGTCATCGCCACCGACATCGTGTAGCCGCCCGGGGTCACCAGGTGCCGGAAGGGCGCGTTGCGCGCCACGTCGACGACCGCCGCTGCCAGTGCATCGGCCTGCGCGAGCGCGAAGCCGCGCAGCACGCAGGCGCGTGGGCCGATGGCCTCGATACGGCCTTCGTCGATGGCGGCGAACAGGTCCGGCATTGCGCGCTCCTGCGCACGCGGCACGGCAGTGCGAGCCTGCGAGTATGCCGCGCGGCACGCGATGTTGCGCACGCGCCGGCGAGGTGGCCGGCGCCGGTGGAGGTCGATGGGAGCGCGAGACGTTCCCGCGCGTGACCGCCCGTCGCCGCGATCGGGCGGCGAGGGCGTCGTCGCCTGTTCAGTCCGCGTCGAGTCCGGACCTGAAGATCGCGTCCCCGGCGGCCTGCGCCTCGTAGCTGCCGATGTCGGCTTCGGCGCCGGCGACACGGACGTGGCCGGGGCCGCGCTGATCGGTGCCGAGGCCGAAGTAGTCGTTGCCGGCGTCGCGCGCGGGGCTGCCGGCGGCCAGCGCGTGCGTGCGCGTCGGGCCGCCGTTCTCGGCCAGCGGCGCCAGCTTCGGATCGGCCTGCAGCGTATCGGCCGGCAACACGACGCCGTTCCCCACGGCGAGGACGAGGTTGTTCGCGCCATAGATCGACAGGCGGTCGCGCTTGCCGATGTCGGCACCGCCGGGTGCGGTGTTGCCGGCCAGGATCGTGCTCTGCAGCTCGACCAGCAGCGGGTCGTAGGGCTCGTCGAAGTAGACGCCGCCGCCGGTCTGGGCGGTGTTGCGGGTGATGGTGCTGTTGCGGATCGCCACCGATCGCGACAGCGGCATCACCAGCACGCCGCCGCCGCGGGCGGCCGAATTGCCGGAGATCGTGCTGCTGATGATCGTCAACCCCTGCGAGCCGTCGATCGTGACGCCGCCGCCGAGATCGCGCGCATGGTTGTCGTCGATCGTCGAGGCGACGATGGTGCCGCCGCCATGGGTGGTGACACCGCCGCCCCAGACGTGGCTGTCCGACAGGTCGGGGTTCGTCAGGTAGGAGCGATTGGCGCTGACCGTGCTGCGCGTCATCGTCAGCTGGCCCCAGGTGTTGACCGCGCCGAAGTAGATGTAGCCGTAGTCGTAGGTGCCCGTCACCGCCACGATGTTGCCGCTGAGGCGGCTGTCGACCAGGGTGACGTTCTCCTCGGCGGAGATCGCCGAGGCGCCGGCGGCGCCGCCCACCAGGATCCGGCAGTCGCTGATCGTGGTGTCGGTCGCGCTGACGCTCCCGAGCGCGCGCACGCCGGCGCCGATACCGAACGGTGCATCGGTGATCCGGCAACCGCTGATCGTGACCTGGTCGAGCGCGACGTCGCCGTAGGACCACAGGCAGCCGCCCTCGTAATCCGATCCGGTGGCGACCACGCCGTTGACCAGCGACAGTCCGGACACGGCCAGCTGGCCTTCGCCCTGGTGGACCAGCACGCGTCCCTGGCCGTCACCGTCGATCGCCAGGGCGCCGCTGCCGGGACCGACCAGCGTCAGATTCTCGGCGGTGGCGACGATCTCGCCGCCGGCGAGCGTGATCGTCGAGCAGGTCAGCGCGCGCAGGTCGATCGTGTCGCCGTCGCCGGCACCGGCGACGACCGCGCGGAGGCTGCCGGGGCTGCCGTCGTCGGCGCAGCTGGTGACCGGCCGCGTCGTTCCGCCGGCCGGTGCCGGATGCCGTGCCGCGCGCGGCGCGCGCGGCGCCGAGAACAGCTGCCGGCGCAGCGCGAGCGTCTCGGCGGGGCTGGCGCCGGCCAGCGGCCGGGCGGCGGCCGTCACCGGTGCGCAGGTGCCGGCGGCGGCGATGATCGCGCCGAGGCAGGTGGCCAGCGCGGTGCGTCGCGGCAGGGAGGCAAAGGAGGTCGGCGTCGGTTTCATCGCAGGGCTCGTCGTGTTCGGGGACCGGTGGCGCAAGACATCGGACGGCGGCCGGCTCATGGTTCGAATCCGTCGGCGAAGATCGGGTCGCCCTGGGCTTCGGGCAGGACCGTCAGGCGGACCGGCACCGGGATCTTGTTGCGTCGCGGATCGTTGCTGTGGATGCAGGCGTGCGATTCGTAGACGCCGGCGGGCAGGTGGCGCGCATCGAGGAACAGCTGGACCTCGCTCGACTGTCCCTGCGCCAGCGGCACTGCCGTGTAGGGGCTCAGCGACAGCCAGGCCACGTCCTGCTCGGTGCTGCACGGCCGCGCGGTTCCGACCGCGGCCATCGCGATTCGCGGACTCGCCGAGGCGAGCGTCGCGGTCGGTGTCGCAGCGCCCGATGCGGTGTCGACGCGGTACATGCCGGCCTGGCCGGTGCCGGCGTCGAGCGCCGACAGGTAGAGGCTGTGGTCGGCGGCGTCGATCGCCAGCCCGGCGATGTCCTCGACGTCGAATCCCAGCGGCCCGACCGTGTAGCCGCTGACGTTGCCGGGCTCCGCATACGGGTCGAACATGATGCGGATCAGCAGGTCGTTGGCGGTGTCGATCGCGTAGATGCGGCCGTCGCTGTCGACCGTGATGGCGCCGTAGATGCCGCGCATCGCGCGCCGGTAGACGTTGATGTTGCCGACGCGGCTGGCCGCGCCGGTGGCCGGGTTGATGCGGTAGATCGAGGCGGCGTCGTCGCGCGCCGACAGCCCGTACAGCAGGCGCTCGACCGGATCCCAGGCGAGGCCGCGCCAGGCCTGGTCGGCGGCGACCGGGCGCGTGTTGGTCGACAGCACGCTGGTCTGGCCGCTGGCGAGGTCGAGCGCGAGCATCTGGCCGCTGCCGTCGAGCAGGATCTGCCGGCTGAAGTCGCCGTCGACGAAGGTGCCGGCGCGGATGTCGGCGAGCGTTGCGGTCAGCGGCGTGGAGACCTGCGGCGATTCGAGGTCGAACCGGACGTGGCGCTGCTGTCCGCCGATCGATTCGATCGCATAGGCGGTCCGCGGCGCCGGGGTACCGCCGGCCGGCGCGGTGTCGCTTTGCGGACCGTCGGCGGCCTGCGCTTCGCCGAGGTGCCAGGCCAGCGCGCCGCGGCCGAGGTTGGTGATCGTCAGGGCATCGTTGGCGACGCGCCCGGCGACCGTCGTCACCGCCACCGCCGTACGGCTGAGCGCGATCTCCGGCACCCGCGTGTCGAGCCGGAGCCGTGCGGTCGACGTGTACGACGGCCCGCCGGCGCCCGCCGAGGAGGTCACCGTGTAGGTGACGTCCATGTTGCGGGCGGCGAGCATGCGCTGCTCGTAGGTGATCTCCAGGCCGCCCTGGGCGATCGTGTAGTCGATCGTCTTGATCAGGACGCCGTCGGCGCGGAACTCGTGGTGCGTGAGCGGCGTGCCGGACTGGTTGCGGACGATGAAGCACAGGTTGTAGTAGTCGCCGGCCAGCGCGGTCACCTGCGCGTCGTTGGTCAGCGAGGCGCAGTAGCGCGGGGCCTCGAACGGGTACTCGACGTGGTAGAGCGTCACGTACAGGTCGATCGACTGGCCGGCGGCGGTGCCGGCGATCAGGGGGCTCGTCAGCGCGAGCAGCAGCATCCGCAGGAAGGCGGTACGAAACATCGATCGGTCTCTCTCGGCAGAAGGCGGGCGGGACGGCGGCGGACCCCTGCAGCCTCCGCCAGCGACGAAGCTGCGACAAGAACATTGCATGGCCGTTGCAAGAACGCGGCATGAGCGACGCATGACGGCTGCATGAAAAGCCAGCGGCGGCGGACAGTTGCGCGTGTCGGGGACACCGCCGCGGGTGCGGGAGGCGCTGCTTCAGCGGGGTGCGGGCGGCTTCACGGCATCGGGCGAAACCGCCAGCGGCGAGGGAATCGGGCGTTCGCCGGCCAGTGCCTGGGCCTGGATCAGCGCCTTGCGCCAGCCGTCGGCCTGCGCGAGGCGGTGGTAGAGCCGCAGTTTCAGCAGCGCGCAGTCGAAGTCGCGGTCGGCCCAGGGAAAGACGCGACTGGCGATCTCGGTGGCCGGGCCGGTGCGGTCGTGGTCGAGCAGGGCATTGGCATAGGTGAGGGCCGCTTCCGCGGTATAGGCGGGCACCCCCAGCTGCAGGGCCAGCTGCAGGGCCTTGTCGAACCAGGACGCTGCGCTTTCGGCCTGCCCGGCGGCATCGGCGGCCTGGGCCAGCACCAGCCAGGCCTTGATCCGGGCACGGTCGTCGCCGCCGGCATCGGCCCAGTCGGCGAAGGCCTCCGCCTCGACCCGGGCCTCCTCGATCCGGCCGAGCGCCAGCAATGCGTCCACGTGCTCCTGCCAGGCATTGCTGCGCGGCCCGCTGTCGTCGGCCTGCGTGAAACGCGCCAGTGCGGCCTGCGCCAGGCGCACGGCCCGGGCCGGGTCCCCGGTCTCCCGCTGCATCTGCGCCTGCATCGTCTGCACCCGCGCCTGCAGGTCGCCGCTGGCGAGCACGCGCGGGTCGGCTTCCAGGCGCCCGAGCAAGGCCTGGGCCCGGTCCATCTTGCCGTTGGCGGCCAGCGCGTAGGCGGTGATCATGTCCAGGCCGATCCGTGCCGGTACGTCCGGGGCATCGGGGTAGCGCACCGCGAACTCCTCGGCGGTGGCGAGCGCATCGGCCGGCGACAGCAGCAGCAACTGGGCCTGGACCTTGGCAGCGTAGGCCTGCGGCAGGCCGTTGAAGGTGCGGATCGACTGCATGCGGCCGATCGCCTGGTCGAGCGCACTCAAGGCATTGGCCGGCCGGTGGCGCAGGATCTCCAGGTTGCCGACGTTCGATTCCAGCGCCGCCAGCGAGAACAGGTCGCCGGCCAGCTCGTAGGCCACGCGGGCCTTGGAGAAGTCGGCCTCGGTCTGGTCGTACTTGCCCTGCAGCGCATGGGCGATGCCGCGGCCGGCCAGCAGCTTGCCGGTGATGCCCGGCTGGTTGCGGCCGTCCAGCAGCGGCAGGCCCTCCGCGAAGTGCCGCAGCGCCTCGTCGGGGTGGTCCAGACGCACCGCGACGATGCCGTACCGGTAGAGGATCTGCGCGCGCAGCACCGGGTCGCGTTCGGCCGGGACTTCGGCGGCCAGGCGTTCCAGGCGCTGGTGCGCCTCGCCGTAGCGGCCGAGGCGCTCGTCGATGTCGGCCAGCCGCAGGCGGATTTCCGGCGATTCCATCAGCGCCGGCGGCGTCGCGTCGATCAGGCGCTGCGCCGTCGCCAGGTCGTCGGCCAGCATCGCCGACTCGATCCGCGACAGGCGCTCGTGCACCGGCATGCCCGATGCGGGATCCACCGCGTCGGCGATCGGGCCGCGCCCGAGCCGGACCAGCGCCTGCTGCACGGCCTGGTAGGCGGCCGTCGTCACGTCGCCGTCGCCGGCCGTCGCCTGGAACAGCCGGCGGCCGTCTGCCGCACTGACCGTCAGGCGCACGTTCCAGGCGCCGCCCTGGCGTTCGGCCTCCGGAGTGAAGACCAGTTGCGCGCCGGTGGCCAGGTGGGCCGCCTGCGGCAGGTCGTCTGGCCGGATGCGGCTGAGCGACACCACCGCGTCGCTGGACACCACGCGCAGGCCGCCGCGGCGCAGCTTGCCGGCGATCAGGTCCATCATGCCCAGGCGCAGCCAGTCCCAGTCGCCGTCGGCGTTCACCGCCACCGGCAGCACCACCGCCAGGGCATCGGCGGTCGGCAGCGGCTGCGGTGCGGAGGCGGCCGGCGCCGCGTCGCGTACAGGTCCGGGAGCGCCCGGTTTCCACACCGCAACCGCGGCCACGCCCGCGATCGCCAGCAGCAGGCCGGCCGCGGCCAGGCGCAGGTGGCGGCGTGGAGACACCGCGGGCGACGGCAGGGCCGGCGCGGAGGACGGCTCCGGCGTCGATGCCGGCGTTGATGCCGGTGCCGGTGCAGAAGCCGCGAGCGCTGGCGCTTCGGCGGACAGCGGCTCGATCGCGCCGACCCAGCGGTAGCCGAATCCCGGAATGGTCCGGACCAGGGCCTGTTCGCCGCCGGAGTCGCCGACCGTGCGGCGGATCTTGACCACCAACTGGCCGAGCAGGTCGTCGCTGACATCCGCCTTGCCCCACACCGCCGCGATCAGCTCGTCGCGTCCGATCGCGCGTTCGCGGTGGGTGATCAGGTAGGCCAGGCCGTCGAAGACCTTGGGCGAGAGCGGCTGCAATACGCCGTTGCGCCGGCATTCCCGCGCGATCAGGTCGACCGTGCAGTCGGCGGAGGGGATGGCGTAGCGGCTCATCGTCGCAGGATAGGCGGCGCGCCGTTGCCGTGTACACCCTGGCTTGCCGCGCGCGGCGCCGCGCAGGCGCTGCGGTGCGGCATCGGCCGCTACAATCGCCGTCCGCTTCCAGGAGACCCGCGATGAAACCGTTCGGCACGCCGCATACCGGCACTGCGATCCGCGCGATGCTGCTCGGCTCGGGCGAGCTCGGCAAGGAGGTCGCGATCGAGCTGCAGCGCTTCGCCGTGGAGGTGATCGCGGTCGATCGCTACGCCAACGCGCCGGCGATGCAGGTGGCCCACCGCAGCCACGTCGTGGACATGCTCGACGGCGCTGCGATCCGCCGCCTGGTCGAGCAGGAGCAGCCCGACCTGATCGTGCCCGAGATCGAGGCGATCCACACGCCGACCCTGATCGAGCTGGAGCGCGAGGGGTTCACCGTGGTGCCGACCGCGCGCGCGGCCTGGCTGACGATGGATCGCGAGGGTATCCGCCGGCTGGCCGCGGAGGAACTGGGGCTGCCGACCTCGCCGTACCGCTTCGTCGACACGGCCGAGGAGTACCGCGCGGCCGTCGCCGAGATTGGCCTCCCGTTCGTCATCAAGCCGGTCATGAGCTCGTCGGGCAAGGGGCAGAGCATCGTCCGCAGCGCGGACGAGGCGGAGGCGGCCTGGGCCTACGCGCAATCGGGCGGCCGTGCCGGCCGCGGGCGCTGCATCGTCGAGGGCTTCGTCGCGTTCGACTACGAGATCACGCTGCTGACGGTACGCCACGTCGGCGGGACCGCGTTCTGTGCGCCGATCGGCCATCGCCAGGAGGACGGCGACTATCGCGAGTCCTGGCAGCCGCAGCCGATGAGCGCGGTGGCGCTGGCCGAGGCCGAGCGCCAGGCACAGGCGGTCACCGCCGCGCTGGGCGGCCGTGGCGTGTTCGGCGTGGAGTTCTTCGTCCGCGGCGACGCGGTGATCTTCTCGGAGGTCAGCCCGCGGCCGCACGACACCGGCCTGGTGACGCTGATCTCGCAGGACCTGTCGGAGTTCGCGCTGCATGCGCGTGCGATCCTCGGCTTGCCGATCCCGGCGATCCGCGCGGCCGGGCCGTCGGCCTCGTGCGCCGTGCTGGCCGAGGGCGACGGGCGGACGATCCGCTATGCCGGCGTGGCCGATGCGCTGGCCGAGGCCGACACGGCGCTGCGGCTGTTCGGCAAGCCCGAGGTCAAGGGCCGGCGGCGCATGGCGGTCACGCTGGCCCGGGCCGACACGATCGAGGCGGCGCGCGCCAAGGCGGTCGCGGCCGCGGCGCGGCTGTCCGTCACGGTGGCGTGACGGCAGCGCGGCTGTCGTCGGCGACCCAGCGCCCCGAGCGCAGCAGTTCGAGTGGGCGGTAGCGGCGCTTGTAGTCCATCTTCGGGTGGCCGTTGATCCAGAAGCCCAGGTACAGGTGCGGCAGGCCGCGTTCGCGCGCGATCCGCACCTGCTCGGTGATCGCGAACGTGCCCAGCCCGCGGTCCTGCTCGGCCGGGTCGAAATAGGTATAGACCGCCGACAGGCCGGTGGTGCAGAAGTCGGTGACGGCGACCGCGACCAGGCGGCCGCGCAGGCGCCACTCGACGAAGCGCGTCGGGCTCCAGTCGGTGTAGAGGAAGCGCGCGAAGTCCTCGGGCGTCGCATCGTCCATGCCGCCGTTGAGGTGGCGCGAGCGCAGGTAGTCCTGGTACAGCGCGAAGCGCTCGTCGCTGTAGCCGGCCGGCTGGACGTCGGCTTCCAGGTCGGCGTTGCGGCGGATGCAGCGGCGCTGGCCGCGGTCGGGCGTGAAGCGGTCGACCGGGATGCGGCAGGCGACGCAGGCGCGGCAGCCGGTGCAGTGCGGAAAGTAGACGTGGCCGCCGGCGCGCCGGTAGCCGCGGCTCAGCGCCAGGTCGTACAGCTGCGGCAGCTGCGGCACGCTCGGGTCGATCACGAGGTTCTGCGCGCTGCGGGCCTCGTAGTAGCCGCAGCGGTGCGGAAGGGTCTGGAACAGGCGGACGACATCCGAGCGCATGCGCCGATTCTATCCATCGGCGGGCACGGCCGCGGGGGCATCCGCAGCGGGCGTTCAGCTCGCCAGGCGGTTCAGCACGATCAGCACCACGACACCGGCGATCAGGCCCAGCAGCACCAGCTTCATGCGCTTGGACACGGCGCCGTGGCGGCCCGGCTCGATGGTGCCGCGCGAGGCGGCCAGCTCGTCGGCGAACCGGATCGCCGGCTCCAGGCCCGAATCGCGCAGGACCTGGCGCGCCCGGACCTGGTCGTCGGCGCGGACCACCCAGACCTGCGGCCAGTCGTCGCGGTCGCGGCCGCCCGCGCTGTAGCTGAAGCGCTTCCAGCTGCCGCCGCGCCAGCCGCTGCGGTTGACCGTGGTGGTCTCGATGCCGTGCTGCTGCATCAGCGCGACGACACGCTCGACGTTCTCGGCCCGGGGCGAGGTATAGATCTGGCGCATCGACGCTCAGTCCTGCATCCGGATCAGGCCTTCCTGCGCCGTCGAGGCGACCAGCCGCCCGTCACGCGAGAAGACCTGGCCGCGCGCCAGGCCGCGCGCGCTCTGCGCGGTGGGGCTGTCGCACGAGTAGAGCAGCCACTCGTCGACCCGGAACGGCCGGTGGAACCACAGCGCGTGGTCGAGGCTGGCGACCGTCACGTTGGGCTGGAGGTAGGAGACGCCGTGCGGGAACAGCGTGGTGCCGATCAGGTGGAAGTCCGACGCGTACGCCAGCAGCGTGCGGTGCAGGACGGCATGGTCGGCCACCGGTCCCACCAGGCGGAACCACACCGGCTGGTACGGCGGGCGCCGGGGCGGATGCAGGTCGCTGCGCGGATAGACCGGGCGGAACTCGAACGGGCCCCGGCGCGCCAGCCAGCGCTGGACCTTGGCCGGCGCCTTCTCGAACTCCTCCGGCGAGGGCAGCGGCGGCGGCTCCAGGTCTTCCGGGCCGGGCACGTCGGGCATCGACGCCTGGTGCTCGACGCCGTCCTCGGCGATGTGGAACGACACCGTGCCGTTGAGGATCGGCTGGCCGTGCTGGATCGCGACCACCCGCCGCACCGAGAAGCTCTGGCCGTCGCGGGTGCGTTCCACGTTGTAGACGATCGGTGCCTCCATGTCGCCGGGCCGCAGGAAGTAGGCGTGCAGCGAATGCGCGGCGCGGTCCGCCGCCACCGTCTGCTGGGCGGCCGACAGGGCCTGGCCGAGCACCTGGCCGCCGAACACGCAGCGCGTGCCGATGTCGCGGCTCTGGCCGCGGAACAGGTTGTCTTCCAGCCGTTCCAGCTGGAGCAGCTCGACGAGTTCGGCGACGACGGTATGGCTCATGGGCGGTACGGCAGCGGGCGAAGGGCCGGAGTATAGCGGTGCGCACCTACGGCAGCGGCGCGCCGTCGCCGTGCCAGCGTTCGAGCGGGATCGCCGGCAGCACGGCATCCCACGGAAACAGCGGTCCGGGATCGCGGCGGCGCGGCAGCAGGATCGCCGGATCGTCGCTGGCCGGTTCCAGCCGGCGGTCCAGGTCCTCGTGGCCGGCGATCCAGCGCAAGCTCGGCAGCGCCGCGGCGAGCTGGCGCAGCAGGCCGGTCAGCGCCTGGATCTGCGCCGGCGGGTAGGGCTCCTCGAAGCGCTGGTGGCGCGAGTCGGTCCAGTGCGGGTAGCGGCCGCGGTTGACCAGCTCGATGCCGACCGACCGCTCGTTCCAGCCGGAGACGTGATGCGCGATGCGCGCCGCTTCCACGAAGCGCCAGCAGCGGCCGTCGCGGTCGAGGTAGTAGTGGCCGCTGTTGCCGGTGCCGCTGGCCGGGTAGCGGACCTGCTCGCCGAACGCCCGCGCCATCGCCATGTCCGGCAGCTCGGTGCAGTGGATCACCACCAGGTCGACGGCATCGTCCGGGCGCAGGGCCAGCCGGGCGGTGTACGGCAGCAGCCAGTCTTCGATGGGCGGGACGGACATGGCGGCCGGTATCCGGGTGGGGACGCAACGGGTGTTAGCATGCCCGACTTTGCACGCGGCGGCAGCGATGAAAGGCACGGTCATTCTTTCCCATGGGCTCGACAGCGGCCCGCAGGCCAGCAAGGTGTCGGCCCTGGCCGAGGTGGCCGCTGCGCACGGCTGGGCCAGCGTCCGGCCCGACTACCGCGACATCGACGCCACGCGCGATCCGCTGGCGATCGACGATCGCATCGCGCGCGCGCTGGACCACGCGCCGGCTTCCGGGCGCATCGTGTTCGCCGGTTCGAGCATGGGCGCGTTCGTTTCCGGCTTCGCCTCGTGCCGGCGCCCGGCCGAGGCCCTGTTCCTGATGGCGCTGCCGGTGGCGATCCCGGACTATCCGCACCCGTTCGCGGCGGCGCCGATCCCGACCGTGCTGGTGCACGCCTGGCAGGACGAGTTGTGCCCGGTGGAGGACGCCATCGCGTTCGCGCGCGGCCGCGGCGACACGCTGCACCTGGTCGCGGACGACCACCGGCTCGGCGCGCACGTGGACTACTGCGCCGATGCGTTCGACCGCCTGCTGCGGACGCTCGGTTGAGCATGCGCCGCTTCTTCGCGACCTGCCCGAAAGGCCTGGAGTACCTGTTGCGCGACGAACTGGTCGCGCTCGGCGCCGAGGCCGTGCGCGAGGGCCTGGCCGGCGTGCATTTCCAGGGGCCGCTCGAGACCGGCTACCGCGCCTGCCTGTGGTCGCGCCTGGCCAGCCGCGTGCTGATGCCGCTGGCCGAGTTCGGCGCGGCGACGGAGGACGCGCTCTACGACGGCGTGGCCGCGATCGACTGGTCCGAGCACCTGGCCGTGGACGCCACGCTGGCGGTCGATGCGCATGGCGGAACCGATGCGCTCCGGCACACGCGCTACCTGGCGCAGCGCGTCAAGGACGCGGTGGTCGACCAGTTCCGTGATCGCGAAGGTGCGCGTCCGGGCGTCGACACGCGCGAGCCGTCGATCCGCCTGAACCTGCTGCTGCGCAAGGACCGGGCGACGCTGTCGCTGGACCTGTCGGGCACGCCGCTGCATCGGCGCGGCTATCGCGTCGGCCAGGGCGAGGCACCGCTCAAGGAGAACCTCGCCTGTGCGCTGCTGCTGCGCGCGGGCTGGCCGGCGATCTTCGCCGCCGGCGGCGCGCTGGTCGATCCGATGTGCGGCTCGGGCACCTTGCTGATCGAGGCGGCATGGATGGCGGCCGACGCCGCGCCCGGCCTCCGGCGCAGCTACTTCGGTTTCCTCGGCTGGCGCGGCCACGACGCCGAAACCTGGGCACGCTTGAAGACCGAGGCGGAGACCCGCGCGCACGCCGGCTTGTCGGCGTTGCCGGCGGTGTTCTTCGGCTACGACCAGGATGCGCGGGTGCTCGAGGAAGCCAAGCGCAACGCCCAGCAGGCCGGCGTGGCCGGCTTCGTGCACCTGGCCCGCCGCGACGTCGCCCACCTGGAGCGCCCGGAAGGCGGCGATGCGCCGGGGCTGATCATCTGCAATCCGCCGTACGGTGAACGCATCGGCCAGCACGAGGCGCTGGTGCCGGTCTATCGGACCCTGGGCGCCCGTGCGCTGGCCGGATTCGACGGCTGGCGCCTGGCGGTGATCACCTCCGACGACGGCCTGGCCCACGCCATCGGCCTGCGTGCCGACAAGCGCTACGTGCTGTTCAACGGGGCGCTGGAATGCCGCCTGTTCGTGTTCGGGCTCGGCGGCGAGGCGGCGCCGCGCGCCCAGCCGGACAAGCCGCTGGGTCCCGGCGCCGAGGCGGTCGCCAATCGCGTGACCAAGACGGCGCGCCACCTGCGCAAGCGCCTGGAGCGCGAGGCCGTACACTGCTGGCGCGTCTACGACGCCGACCTGCCCGAGTACGCGGCGGCGATCGACGTCTACGTCGGCCAGCCGGAAGGCCAGCCGGCGACCGCCGCGCAGGCCTACCTGCACGTGCAGGAGTACGCGCCGCCGCGCGAGATCCCGGAGGCGGTGGCGCGCACGCGCCTGGCCGACCTGGTGCGCGGCGCCGGACGCGCGCTGGACATCCCGCGCGAGCGCATCGCGACCAAGACCCGCTACCGCGCCAAGGGCGGCAGCCAGTACGGCCGTCACGACGCGCGCGGCGAGTTCCTGGTCGTGGAGGAGGGCGGGTTGAAGTTCCTGGTCAACCTGCACGACTACCTCGACACCGGCCTGTTCCTCGATCACCGCCCGGTGCGCCTGCGCATCCAGGCCGAGGCACGCGGACGGAGCGTGCTCAACCTGTTCTGCTACACCGCGTCGGCCAGCGTCCACGCCGCGGGCGGCGGTGCCGCCGCGACCACCAGCGTGGACCTGTCGGCCACCTACCTGGACTGGGCCGCCCGCAATTTCGCGCTGAACGGCATCGGCGGCCCGTCGCATCGCCTGCTGCAGGCCGATTCGATGCAATGGCTGGCGCACGACCGCGGCCACTACGACCTGGTCTTCGTCGACCCGCCCACCTTCTCCAACTCCAAGCGCGCCGATGACTTCGACGTCCAGCGCGACCACGTCCGCCTGCTGGAGCTGTGCCGGCAGCGGCTGGCGCCGGACGGCCTGATCGTGTTCTCGAACAACAACCGGCGCTTCCGGCTCGACGCCGAGGCGCTTCCCGGCCTGGCGATCCGGGACATCACCGCCGCGACGATCCCGTTCGATTTCGCACGCAACCCGCGCATCCACCAGTGCTTCGAGCTGCGTCACGCGGGCTAGCGCGGGGCCTGGGAAACGACGCTGCGCAGCCGCTTTACAGCGGTTTTCCTGAACGCCGATGCTCAGTCCGCATTCAGCGCCTCGGCCCCAGCATGCGGCCGTTCGGATAGCGAATGTGGAGACAGATTCATGGCTGTGCAGGTATCCAAGCGCGCGTCATTCGGCATGGCAGCCCTCGTCCTGGCCGCCCTGCTGCTGGCGGCGCCGGCTGCCCAGGCGGGTGGCCGCCATCACCACGGCCACGGCCACCACGGCGGGTGGGGCGTCAGCATCGGCCTGCCCGGTATCGGCCTCAGCTACGTGGACGGCCACCGCGGCGGCTACTGGGGCGGGTACGTCAACGCCTATCCGCGCTATTACGGCGGGCGCCACTACGGCGGCCCGTACCGGTACGACGACCCGTACTACGGCGGCTACTACCCGAGCTACGGCGTGGTCTACCGCGACCGTCCGGTCGTGCGCCGCGTGGTGCACCGCACGGTGTACTACGACGACGATCGTGGCGGCCGCCGCTATTCGGACGACCGCTACTACCGCGATCGGGACTACGGGCGCCGCGCGCGCTACTACGACCGCTGATCCGGCCCGGTCCTTCCAGGTTTTCCGGTTCAACGCCGGCGTGGCTCCTCCCCCTTCATGCCGCCCGGCGTTCGGCCCCGCGATGATTTCCCCTGATCATCGCGGGGCCTTCTTTTTATGCCGCTTGCAACCGGTATGAGCCGCGGCGGTATGATGCCGCCTCCCAGCCACCGGAATCGCGAATGAGCCACTTCCGCCGCAAGAACGCCACCGCGGCCGCCGAGTCGCCCGTGGCCTGGACGTTCTTTCGGCAATGGTTGAAGAACCCGCTTTCGATGGCGGCGTTTTCGCCATCGGGCAAGCAGCTCGCACGTGCGATGGTTTCCCAGCTGCCGCCGGGCGCCCGGCGCATCGTCGAGCTGGGCGGCGGGACCGGCGTGTTCACCCGCGCCCTGCTCGACCACGGCATCCGCGCGTCGGACCTGCTGGTGGTCGAACTCAACGAGCCCCTGCACCGGCTGCTCCAGCACCGCTTTCCCGGCGTCCACGTGGTCCGCGGCGATGCCCGCCGGCTCACGGAACTGGCGGCCGGCGAGCATTTCCTCGAAGAAGGCCCGGCCGATGCCGTGGTCAGCGGCCTGGGCCTGCTGTCGATGTCCCGCGGCATGCAGCGCGACATCCTGAACGCCGCGTTCTCGGTGCTGGCCCCGCACGGCCGCTTCATCCAGTTCACCTACGGGCCGGTCAGCCCGGTCTCGCGCGAGCTGCTCGGCGAGCTGGGGCTGCACGCGCGACGCGGGACGATGGCCTGGATCAACGTGCCGCCGGCGACCGTCTATACCTATACGCGCAGCCGTTCCACGGCGATACCGGCGCAGGCGGCCGCGCCGCGCTGAGCCCGGGCGGCGGCGTCAGCCGGCGATGTAGCGCTGCAGCTGCTCGATTTCCTCGGCCTGCTCGCTGATGACGGCCTTGACCAGGTCGCCGATCGACAGCACGCCGACGATCTCGCCATCGTCGATCACCGGCAGGTGGCGCACGTGGCTGCGCGTGCACACGTGCATGCAGTGGCCGACGCTGTCGGCCGAGGATACGGTGATCACCGGGGACGACATGATGTCCGAGACCGGCGTATCGGCCGACGAGCGACCTTTGAGGATGATCTTGCGCGTGTAGTCGCGCTCGGAAACCATGCCGACGATGACGCCGTCGCGCAGCACCAGCAGGGCGCCGACGTTGTGCTCGGCCATCGTGCGGATCGCCGCCAGCACCGGGGCATCCGGCGCGACCGAGTAGATCGCGTTGCCCTTGTCGTTGAGAAGCTGCCTGACCAGGATCATGGGACCTCCCTCGCGTGTGCTGGGTCGGGTGACAGTCTACTACTGTGCGTCGCGGTGCCGTCCTCGGCCTCGTGCGGAGGATGCCAGACGTCGATGAAATACAGCGGGCGCTGCTTGGCCTCGACGTAGAGCCGGCCGATGTACTCGCCGAGCACGCCGAGCGCCATCAGCTGGACGCCGCCGAGGAACAGGATCACCACCATCAGCGACGGATAGCCCTGGACCGGGTCGCCGTAGAGGATCGCCTTCAACAGCACCCAGGCGCCGAAGACGAAGGCCACCAGCGCCACCGCGAAGCCGAAATAGGTGGCGATCTTCAGCGGTGCGCTCGAGAACGAGGTGATGCCGTCGAGCGCGAAGTTCCACAGGCGCCAGTAGTTCCACTTGCTCTCGCCGGCGAAGCGCGGATCGCGATCGTAGACCACCGCCTTCTGGCGATAGCCGACCCAGGTGAACAGCCCCTTCATGAAGCGCTGGCGCTCGCGCACCTGGCCGAGGGCCGCCAGGGCGCGCCGGGAAAGCAGGCGGAAATCGCCGGTGTCGCGCGGGATCGGCGTCTGGCTGAGGCGGTCCATGACGCGGTAGAACGCCGAGGACGTGAGCTTCTTGAAGCCGGTCTCCCCGGCGCGCGAGGCACGGGTGCCGTAGACCACGTCGTAGCCTTCGCGCCAGTGCTCGATGAAGGTCCCGATCAGCTCGGGCGGATCCTGCAGGTCCGCGTCGATGACCACCACCGCATCGGCGTCGACGTGGTCGAGCCCGGCGGTCAGCGCCAGCTCCTTGCCGAAGTTGCGCGACAGCCGCAGCGTGGCGACGCGCGGGTCGCGCGCGCGCAGCGCCTCCATCACCTGCCAGGTGTCGTCGCGGCTGCCGTCGTCGACGTAGAGCACCGAGCAGTCGAGGTCGAGCGTGTCGAACGTCGCGGCCAGGCGCTGGTGGAAGGTGTTGAGACCCTCGCTCTCGTTGTAGGCAGGGACGACGACGGCCAGGGAGGACATGGGCACACCCGCAGGAGGGACCTGCGCATCGTAGCCGAGCGTCGGTTGCGGTGGAATGTCGCGACCGGAGCCGGCCGCAACGGCGATTCAGCCGCTGCGGCCGGCGGGTCGGGACGGCGTTACTTGACCGACACCCGCTTGCGGTTGTCCTCGGAGCTGCGGTCGACCAGCTTGTTGTACGGGTCGATGCCGGCCTCGAACGGTTCGCCGTCGACGACCAGCTCCAGCGTGGTTTCCTTCTCGGTGACGTGGTGCTTCTGCAGGTACAGCACGGTCTCGTCCGACTCCTTGCCGCCCGGCGGGCGGGCGAACACGCCGATGTCGACCCATTGGTCGAGCGTGGCCTCGGTCTCGGCGCCCTTGCCGTCGGTCTGCAGCATCGCCGAATGCAGCTTGAGCGTGACGGTGTACTTGCCGTCCTCGCGCTTGACCGCATTCGCCTCGACCGCCCGGTTGTCCCAGAAGGTGATCTTCTCGAACAGGTTCTCGATGAACGGGTGGAACTTCGGGTCGGTGCCCTCGCGCAGGTAGGCCAGGAACTCGCGCGTGGTCGTGTACGGCGGCTGCTGGAAGCCCTTGTCCTTCAGGAAGCGCGCCAGCACCGCGTTGAGGGTGTCCTCGCCGATCATGTCGCGCAGCGCGTAGAACACCACCGAGCCCTTGCGGTAGTGGATGTAGTCCTGGTTCTCGTTCAGGGCCAGCGGCAGTTCCTCGACGCGCTCGGTGGCGCGGCTCATCAGGTACCGGTCCAGCTCGTACTTGAGGAACTTGCGCATCTTCTGCGGGCCGTACTCGTGCTCCATGACCATCAGGGCGGAGTACTGGGCCAGCGATTCGGACAGCATCGTCGCGCCCTGGACGTTGGCCCCGATCACCTGGTGCGCCCACCACTGGTGCGCGGCCTCGTGGGCGGTCACGTAGAACACGTAGTCGATGTCCTCCTTGTCGCGCAGGTCGGCGATGAAGCCGATCGACTCGGAGTACGGGATCGTCCCGGCGAAGGCCTGGGCGAAGCTGGCGTAGCCCGGGAACTCCAGGATCCGGAACTGGCGGAACTGGTACGGCGAGAAGTTGCGCGTGAAGTACTCGAGCGACTTCTTCGTCGACTCGATCATGCGATCGACGTTGTAGGGATGCTTGGCGTCGTAGTAGATCTCGATCGGGATGCCGTTCCAGGCGTCGCGCTTGACCTGCCAGCGTGCCGACAGCCACGAGAAGAACGGCAGCAGCTTGGCCTCGGACTTGTAGTGGAAGAAGCGGCGGCCGCCCTCGGTCCATTCGCGCTGCAGGTAGCCCGGCGCCAGCGCGATCTGGTCGCCGGCGGTCGAGACGATCGTCTCGAAGTCGACCCAGTCGGCGCTGTCGCTGATGTAGGTGTTGGCGCGGGCGGCCTCGTCGTCGATCTTGGGCATGCGCGGCAGGTCCGGCAGGCCGTACTTGCGCCGGTCGTTGCGGTCGGTGAGCTGGCGGCCCTCGGCGTAGCCGAACTGCGGCAGTGCCATGTTGTTGAAGAACGTGCCGTTGTCGACCACCTGCGTGTCGCCGCCGTTGAGCGGGAAGCCGTGCGGCTCGCTGGCCAGCTCGAACGCGAAGTCCATCGACGCACCGGGCGGCAGCGGCGTGTCCAGCCGGTAGATGGTGTAGCCGTGCACGGTATCGGCCTTGACGACGCTGTGCGGCCCGAAGTCCAGCCGCTTGACCTCCACGCGCGGGTCCAGCGTCACGTGCAGCTCGCTGATCGTCTCGGCGGTCTTGTTGACCAGGGTGTAGTGACCGCGGATCGCGACCTTGCGCGCGTCGGGGTAGATGTCCACGTCCGACCGGATCGCCGTGATCCGTGGCTTGGCCATGTCCTTGTACTGGCGGTAGGTCTTCTCGTAGTCGGCCTGGCGCTGCTCGGCCAGGTCGCCGGGCACGTAGTCGTTGAGGACGTTGGTGTTGTAGAAGATCCAGCCGCCGAGCGCGACGAAGGCCGCCAGGCCCGCGGCCAGCACGAAGCGGCCCGGGCCGTGCCGCAGCCGTGTCCGCGCCTCGCGGACCCGGTCCTTCCAGGCCAGCGAGGTGCCGCGCGGCCAGAACGCCGCGGCCAGTGCCAGCAGCGCCAGCGCGAAGGCGCCCCAGTAGGCGCGGAACCACAGGTGCGGGCCGATGAAGTGGCCATAGCCGTTCATGTCCGAATACGGCGTGGGCGAGGCGCCGCCGTATCGGTAGAGCAGGTGGTCGAAGTCGTTCATCGCCAGCGCGGTGCGGCCGACGAGGTAGACGATCATCAGCAGGTAGCCAAGGAACTTGTTGCCGCTGACCACTTGCAGGAACACCGCCAGCACCGCCATCAGCACGAACGGCAGCGCTTCGAGCAGCAGGCCCTTGAGATACAGCAGCGGCTCGAGCTGGGTATAGCCCTGGGCGATCTGGTAGCCCATCGTGAACAGGCTGCCGGCGGCGAAGAACACCACGACGATGCCGAGCAGGGCGGTCAGCTTGCCGGCCAGCGGCACCCAGTTGGGCACGGGGAACGCGTCGGTCGCCTCGGAGACGCGCATCGTGCGTTCGCGCCAGATCAGCTCGCCGGCGTAGAACGTCACGATGATGATCAGGAACAGGTTGAGGCTGCCGCTGATCGTGGTCAGCATCTGGCGCGTGACCGGATAGACCTCGGTGCCGTACATCATGCCGCTGAACTTGAGCACGCTGAACGTCAGCAGCAGGCCGAGCAGCAGCATCACCAGGAACGGCGCGCCGGTGAGCGCGCCGCGCAGGTCGAATGCGGCCTGGTGGAGGTACTGCTTCCACTGCGCCGCGCGGTCGGTGCGCAGCACCACCTGCGGCAGCGCGACCGCCACGGCGGCGCTGGCGGCCGGGGCGGTGTCGACCGCCTTGCGGCGGCGCAGGACCAGCCCTTCGCGATCGGAACGGAACAGCACGAACGCAGCGGCCAGCATCAGCGCGGTGACGACCAGCCACAGCGCGCGGTTGGCCAGCAGCAGGCCGGTCAGGTCGGGCAGCTTCGAATTGAGCTCGGCGCTGGACCAGTAGCGCATGTGGTCGTAGATCGCGTTGCTGCCCGAGGGGTCGACCAGCGCCGCGATCCAGCGCGAGTCGAGGTCGCGCGTCAGGAAGTCCGACATCTGCCACAGCACGAAGAACGCGATCACGCCCAGGTACGTGTAGAGCATCGACCGGGTCGCGGTCGCCAGCAGGAACATCAGCGCCGAGACGAACAGCAGGTTCGGTATCACCAGCACCACGAACGACCACAGGTACGCGCTCCACGGCGTGGGGCCCAGCCGGGCCGCGTCCAGCCACGGCATCAGCGTCCCGACCCACAGGCCCAGTGCCAGCGTGACCATGATGCCGACCGAGGCCAGCAGGCCGCCGCCGAAGCGGCCGAGCAGGTAGTCGCGCCGCTTCATCGGCGTGACGAAGAACAGCTCGGCCGTGCCCTGCTCGAAATCGCGCAGCGCGATGCCGGCGACGAAGATCGTGGCCAGCAGCACGCTGATCACGCTGAACGAGCCGAGCACGGTGACGACCACGGCCGGCGCGTTGCGCAGCACGTTGCCGACGCCGCCGCCGAAGCTGACGTTGTCCGACGCCATCGTCGCGAAGCCGATCGCGCCGTAGACCAGGGCGACGATCCAGAACAGGCCGCTGCCGAGCAGCAGGCGGCGTTCGAACTGCAGGAGGTGCCTCAGCATCAGCCGGTCCTCAGGCCGCGGCCGCGACGGGCGCGGCCTGGCGGCGCAGCTCGCCGAAGTAGACGTCTTCCAGGTCCGGCGCGACGGCCTCGAAGCCGTCGCCGGGGTAGCTGTCGCTCAGCACGTGGATCACCGGCTGACCGCCGACCAGGCGCGTGGACAGCACGGTGTGCGCCGCCTGGATCGCTTCGAGTTCCTGCTTGCGCACGGTCTTGCGCCAGACCCGGCCGTCGAGCGAACGGATCGTCTCGTGCGGCTGGCCGGCCAGGCGGACCTGGCCGCTGGCGATGATCGCCATGCGCGGGCACAGGTCGGTCACGTCCTCGACGATGTGGGTGGAGAGGATCACGACGACCTTCTCGCCGATCTCGGCGAGCAGGTTGAGGAAGCGGTTGCGCTCCTCCGGGTCGAGGCCGGCGGTCGGCTCGTCGACGATGATGAGGCTGGGCTGGCCGATCAGCGCCTGGGCGATGCCGAAGCGCTGGCGCATGCCGCCGGAGAAGCCGCCGAGCTTGCGTGCACGGGCGTCCCAGAGGTTGACCTGCTTGAGCAGGCCCTGCACGACCTCCTTGCGCTGCTTGCGGTCGACCACGCCCTTGAGGATCGCGAAATGGTCGAGCATGTCCTCGGCGCGGACCTTCGGGTAGACGCCGAACTCCTGCGGCAGGTAGCCCAGCCGCCGCCGGGCCTCGTCCTTGTTGGCCAGCACGTCCAGTTCGTCCAGGGTGACGCTGCCGCTATCGGCGTCCTGCAGCGTGGCGATCGTCCGCATCAGGGTCGACTTGCCGGCACCGTTGGGGCCGAGCAGGCCGAACATGCCGTTGGGGATGTCCAACGAGACATTCTTGAGCGCCTGGACGCCGTTGGCGTAGGTCTTGGATAGATCGCGGATCGCCAGCATGCGGGAGGTCTCCTGGATGGACGCAGGCGGTGACCATAACCGCTCTATCGCACCGCGGCATTGGCCGGACGTCATGGCAGGCCGCTGCGGTGCTTCCCGGCTCGCGTCCAGTGGCTCCGGACCCGGGACGGACGGCTCGCGGTTGGCGGGGCCGCCCTTCGGCGCCACAATAGCCGGATCGTGCACCGCCGAACGCGTCCGCGCCGGCGATCTTCCGGAGCAGTTTTGATGGCCAGCCAAGAAGTCAAAGTCCCCGACATCGGCAACTACACCGACATCCCCGTCATCGAGCTGCTGGTCAAGCCGGGCGACAGCGTGCGCAAGGACCAGGGGCTGGTGACGCTGGAGTCGGACAAGGCGACGATGGAAGTGCCTTCGTCGGCCGAGGGCGTGGTCAAGGCGATCACGGTGAAGATCGGCGACACGGTCAGCGAGGGCTCGGTGGTCGCGATCATCGAAGCGGCCGCCGCGGCTGCGACACCGGCGGCGGAGGCGGCGCCCGCTGCTGCGCCGGCGGCGCCGGCATCGAAGGCCGCACCGGCGGCGGACGCCGGCAAGCCCGAGAAGGCGGTGATCGACACGCGCCGGCCGGCCGAGCTGAGCGAGCTGCAGACCGCCGCGCTGGCGCCCGACATCGATCCGGAGGTTTCCGGGCCGCGCACGCCGCCGATCGCGTTCGGCGCCGATACCGTGCTGCCGGAGAAGGTGCCGCACGCCAGTCCGGCGGTCCGCCTGTTCGCGCGCGAGCTCGGCGTGGACCTGCGCCGCGTGACGGGCACCGCGCGCAACGGCCGCATCGCGCGCGAGGACGTGCAGGCCTTCGTCAAGAAGGCACTGGCCGGCGGCGGCCCGGCGGCTCCGGCGCCGGCCGGCGGCGGCCTGAACCTGTTGCCGTGGCCGCAGGTCGATTTCAGCAAGTTCGGCCCGATCGAGCACCGGCCGCTGTCGAAGATCAAGAAGATCTCCGGCGCCAACCTGGCGCGCAACTGGGCGATGATCCCGCACGTCACCCAGCACGACGACGCCGACGTCACCGACCTCGAAGCGCTGCGCGTGGCGCTCAACAAGGAAAACGAAAAGGCCGGCGTCAAGGTCACCATGCTGGCCTTCCTGATCAAGGCGGTGGTGGCGGCGCTGAAGAAGTTCCCCGACTTCAACGCCTCGCTCGATCCCGCCGGCGACAGCCTGATCCTCAAGAAGTACTTCCACGTCGGCTTCGCGGCCGATACGCCGAACGGCCTGGTGGTGCCGGTGCTGCGCGACGCCGACCAGAAGGGCGTGCTCGACATCGCCGTGGAGACCGGCGAGCTGGCCCGGAAGGCGCGCGAGGGCAAACTCGGGCCGGCCGACATGTCCGGCGGCTGCTTCTCGATCTCCAGCCTCGGCGGCATCGGCGGCACCGCGTTCACGCCGATCATCAATGCGCCGGAAGTGGCGATCCTCGGCGTCTCCAAGACGCAGACCCGGCCGGTCTGGGACGGCAAGGCGTTCCAGCCGCGCCTGCTGCTGCCGCTGTCGCTGAGCTACGACCACCGCGTGATCGACGGCGCCTCGGCCGCACGCTTCACGGCCTATCTCGGCCAGGTCATGGCCGACCTGCGGCGCGTGCTGCTCTAGGCGATGCCCGGCCACCCGCCCGCACGACCGATCCGCGGCCGCATGTCCGGCCGCTGGCGGGCGGTGGCGCGCCATGCCCGGGTGGTGCTCGCGCTGGCGGTCCTGGCCAGCGATGCCGGCGCGGTCCCGGTCGAGGTGAGCGCGGACGGGCGGACGATCGCGCTTGCGCAGCCGCCCGCCTCGACGCTGCCGGCGCCGCGCGGCGCGGCGAAGCTGCCGTTCGGTGCCACGCCGGACTGGCAGAACACGCTCCGCATCCAGGTCGGCGGCCTGGCGTTCGGCGACCTCAACGGCGACGGCCGGCCCGACCTGGCCGCCGTCTGCTACCAGTCATCGAGCTTCCCGCCGTACGAGGACTGGCGCAACTTCGTCTACTTCAACACCGGCACCGCGCTGCAGGCCGAGGCCGGCTGGATCTCGGCCGACCAGGTCCACTCCGGCGACGCCGCGATCGCCGACATCGACGGCGACGGCACCAACGACCTGGTCGTCGCCAACGGCGGCAGCGCGTACGCAGCCAATGCGATCTACTTCGGCAGCGCCTCGGGACTGGCGACCACGCCGGGCTGGCTGAGCGCCCAGCCGGCCTGGGCCGTCGGCATGAAGCTGGTCGACATCGACGGCGACGGCGACCTGGACCTGGTGACCGCCAACCAGGGACGCAGCCAGCCCGACGTCCATCGTCCGGCCTACCTGTTCCGCAACGATGCCGGGCACCTGACGACGACACCGGTCTGGCAATCGGCCGAGTCCTCGATCCAGAACAGCGTCGCCGCCGGCGACCTGGACGGCGACGGGCGCCCCGAGATCGGCCTGGCCAAGTGGGTCGGCTTCACCAGCGGCGTGTATTTCAATGCCGGCACCCTGCCGGAAACGACGCCGTCGCTGAGCCTGGGCGGTGGCCAGGGCGATCGCGGCATCGCCTTCGCCGACATGGACGGCGACGGCCGGCAGGACATCGTGCTCGGCGTCGACGACCGCCTGCACATCTACATCAACGACGGCCAGGGCGGCTTCACCGATGCCTGGACGTCGGGCCAGGCCGCCAGCCACCAGGATCTGCTGGTCGCCGATTTCGACGGCGACGGCCTGCCGGACATCGTCGACATCGACTTCTCCAGCGGACGTGCCTACCTGTACATGAACCGCCCGGGCCTGCCGGCGACCACGCCGGACTGGAGCTACGACGCCGCCGCATCGGGCACCGCGCTCGCGGCCGCCGATATCGACGGCGATGGTCGGCTGGACCTGGCGATCGGCTATTCGGGCCAGCCCTCGGTCGTCGTCTTCATCAATCGCCTGGTCGTCGAGGATCTGCTCTTCGCCGACGGGTTCGAGCTGGAGGGCCTGCGCTGACGCACCATTCCGGCATTTCCGCGCGGTGCATGCATGACCGCGCGTCCCGACCGCCAGGATGGCCGCTTTTCGCTGACCCCGCTCGAACGATACCCACACGAGGAGTGCAGGCATGAACAAGCTCTATCCGGCCGCGATCCCGGCGCTCGGCGCCGCCGTGCTGCTGGCCCTGGCGGCCGCTGCGCCGCTGGCGGCGTCCGTCCCCACCGGCGACGAGAAGGACCCGATCTTCTCCAACGGCTTCGAGGTGCCGCCGCAGGCGATCTGCGGCTGGGAAACCGCGCTCGGCACGCCCGGCGGATCGCTCAACGGCATCGGCCGCTGGGGCAGCGATGCCTATGCCGGCGGCTCGGCCGGCTCGGCGTTCAACGGCGTCAGCAACGGCGTCGCCCGTATCGACCTGGCGGCCGGCACCACGCACGCGCTCGGCTCCACCACGCTCGACGACGGCTTCGTCACCGACTTCGTGGCGTTCGACGCCGGCACCGGCGAGAAGCTCTATGTCGTCGGCAGCCAGAACGGCATCAGCAACGGCGGCACGCCGGTGCCCAACAGCAACGTGGTGTTCTCGTGGGACGGCACCACGGCCGGCGCACTGGCCGGCGCGAGCTTCCCGGGCCTGACGTTCGGCTGGGCCGGCCGGGTCTACCAGGGGCGCCTCGCGATCGGCGGCACCACCGGCATCCCGCAGCTGCCGCTGCTGGCGTTCTGGGACGGCACGACCTGGGAGACCCACAGCACCGGCTTCGAAGGCCTGGTCGCGCCGATCATCATGACGATGGTCGAGTACCGCGGCGACCTCTACGTCGGCGGCCGCTTCGATCGCATCCGCCTGCCGGATGGCAGCGGTGGCGAGGTCGTGGTCGAGTCGAAGAACGTCATGGGCTTCGACGGCACCGGCTTCTTCTCGGTCGGCGGCGGCGTCAAGCGCGCGACCAGCACGATCTCGCAGGTGCAGGCGCTGGCCGTGTTCCAGGACGCGCTCTACATCGGCGGCCGCTTCGACGCATCGGCGGTCGGCAACGTGCCGATGTTCGCGGTGGCGCGCTGGGACGGCACGACGCTGTCGGCGGTCGGCCGCGGCTTCCCGATGCCGACCGAAGTGCGCGACTTCGAGGTCTACGACGACGGCACCGGGGCGGCGCTGTACGCGGTCGGCAGCTTCACCGCCGATACGCAAGGCACGCCGATCCGCCGCTTCGCCAAGCTCGTGGCCGGCGAATGGGTCGAAGTCGCCGGCGGCATCGGCGAGAATCCGAACAAGGCGCTGACGCTGCCGGACGGCCGCCTCGCCGTTGCCGGAAGCTTCACCGAGGTCGGTGGCGGCGGCGTGGCCGGTTCCGGGCCCTCGACCGGCATTGCCGCCTTGTCCTGCCAGCTCGCGCCGCGCTGACCGCGCGGCCGTCACGCTTCTTCCCATCTCAACCGACGATCCTTTCCGACATGGCCACCAGCAGCGAAATCACCGTTCCCGACATCGGCAACTACAGCGACATTCCGGTCATCGAGCTGCTGGTGCAGCCGGGCGACACGGTGAAGAAGGACCAGGGACTGGTCACGCTGGAATCGGACAAGGCCACCATGGAAGTGCCCTCGTCAGTGGCCGGGGTCGTCAAGGAACTGCGCGTCAAGATCGGCGACACGGTCAGCGAAGGCAGCGTCGTCGCGATCGTCGAGGCCGCCGATGCCGCCGCCGGCGTGGCGCCGGCCGCGGCGAAGGCCCCCGCCGAAGCGAAGGCCGCGGCCGCGGCCCAGCCGGCGTCGCCACCCGCGCCGACCGCGGCGCCGGCGAGCGGCCGCGAGCCCGACCTCCGCTGCCAGGTCCTGGTGCTCGGCTCGGGTCCGGGCGGCTACACCGCCGCGTTCCGCGCCGCCGATCTCGGCCAGGACACCGTGCTGGTCGAGCGCTACGCCTCGCTCGGCGGCGTCTGCCTCAACGTCGGCTGCATTCCGTCCAAGGCCCTGCTGCACGCTGCGCGCGTGATCGAGGAGGCCGCGCACGCGGCCGACATCGGTCTGGACTTCGGCGCGCCGAAGATCGATCTCGACAAGCTGCGCGGCCACAAGGAGAAGACCGTCGGCCAGATGGTCAAGGGCCTGTCCGGCATGGCCAAGCAGCGCAAGGTCACGGTGGTGCAGGGCACCGGCCGTTTCGTCTCGCCGAACGAATTGGAAGTGGAGGGCGCCGATGGCAGGAAGATCGTGCGCTTCGAGAAGGCGATCATCGCCGCCGGTTCGCAGGCGGTGAAGCTGCCGGGCTTTCCCTGGGACGATCCGCGCATGATGGATTCGACCGACGCGCTGGACCTGACCGACGTGCCGAAGAAGCTGCTGGTCGTCGGCGGCGGCATCATCGGCCTGGAGATGGCCTGCGTCTACGACGCGCTCGGCAGCGAGGTGACCGTCGTCGAGCTGATGGACCAGCTGATGCCCGGCGCCGACGCCGATCTCGTCAAGCCCTTGCAGCAGCGCCTGTCCAAGCGCTACGGCGGCATCCACCTGAAGGTCAAGGTGACCGGCATCGAGGCGGGCGGGAAGGGCCTGACCGCGACGTTCGAAGGCGAGGGCGCGCCGGCGCCGCAGACCTACGACCGCATCCTGGTCGCGGTCGGGCGTTCGCCGAACGGCGGCGTGATCGGCGCCGACAAGGCCGGCGTCACCGTCACCGACCGCGGCTTCATCCCAGTCGATCGGCAGATGCGCACGAACGTGCCGCACATCTTCGCGATCGGCGACCTGGTCGGCCAGCCGATGCTCGCGCACAAGGCCACGCACGAGGGCAAGGTGGCGGCCGAGGTCGCCGCCGGCCAGAAGAGCGAGTTCGTGGCACGCGTGATCCCGAGCGTGGCCTACACCGATCCGGAAATCGCCTGGGTCGGCATGACCGAAGGCGAGGCCAAGAAGGCCGGCGTCGCCTATGGTGTCGGCAAGTTTCCGCACATCGCTTCCGCGCGCGCGGTCGGCATCGGCCGCACCGAGGGCTTCACGAAGCTGATCTTCGACGAAGCCACGCACCGCTTGATCGGTGCCGGCATCGTCGCGCCGAACGCCGGCGACCTGATCGCCGAGCTTGCGCTCGCGATCGAGATGGGTGCCGAAGCGGCGGACATCGGCCTGACCGTGCATCCGCACCCGACGCTGAGCGAGTCGGTCGGCTTGGCGGCCGAGGTCTACGAAGGAACAATTACGGACCTGTACATCCCGAAAAAGCGCGGCTGACCTCCAGGCCCGCGCGCGCCCGGTGGCGATGCCGCCGGGCGTCCGTGTCCGCGCAGCGCAAGGCTGCGCGCGTACGTTTGCGCCGGCCGAGCGAGAACACGCGCCCCCATGGGGCGCGCGATGCGCGTTTGCGCTCTGGCTGCGGCGTTCCGATGGCCTTTTTCGTCGCTTCTCGTCTGTGGACAGGACGGTTCGCGCCGTGGCCGCCCCTGCGGGTCGCGGCGGCAGCTCCCTGGCCGCCCGCCGTCGGGTCGTCCGCGGCGGCCGTTCGTGCACGAACCTGAGGAGCAACGATGTCCGCATTCATTCATCGGCTGGCGCGGGTGACCCGGCTCGCCGGTCTTTTGCTGGCCGGATCGATCCTGGCCGGGCCGGCCCTGGCCCGCGACGGCGATCCCGACAGGCGGTTCGGCCAGGACGGCGTGGCCTTCCTGGCGTCGTCCAACCCCAACGACCGGCTGCGCCCCACGCAGGTGGTCGCCCAGCCCGACGGCAAGCTGCTGCTCGCCGGCTCGCGCGACCGGTTCACGCCGAGCGCGCCGTTCGACCCGCATGCGCTGGGCCTGGTGGTGCGCCTGAATCCCGATGGCAGCGCCGATGCCTCGTTCGGCGCCGATCCGGCCGATCCGGGACTGGTCGTGCTGCCGGACCTGGTGGTCGGCACGGCACTGCAGGTGATCGAGGCGATGCAGGTCCTCGGTGACGGCTCGATCCTCGTCGCCGGCACCGCCCAGGCGTTCGGCCCGTTGACCGGCTTCGTCGTCAAGCTCGCCGCCGATGGTTCGGTCGATCGCGACTTCGGCGATGCCGGCGTCATCCGGCTGGGCGGGGCGCGGTTCAACGCGCTCGCCGTCGACAGCCGCGGGCGCATCGTCGTGGCCGGCGAGCTCGCCGGCGCAGGCGGCATCAGCCGCGCGGTGGTCGCCCGCTACACCGCAGCGGGCGCGCCCGATGCCGCCTTCGGCGACCGTGACGGGCAGGTGCTGCTCGGCCAGGACGCGCCCGCGCGCGCCGGCTTCCTGCGCGCCGTGCACGTCGGTGCGGACGACGGCCTGCTGGTGGCCGGCTCCTGGGCCGAAGAGGACTTCGCCAGCGACGCGTACTGGATCCACCGGCTGGATGCCTCCGGCGCGCCCGATCCGGGATTCGGCGACGGCGGCCGTCGCGTCTTCCGGCTGCCGGACAGCAGCTCCACGGTCAACGGCATCGGCTATCTGGTGGAGCAGCCTTCCGGCCACATCGTGTTCGCCGGCCATCACGAAGGCGCCGACGGGGTCGGTCTGGTCGTGGGGCGCCTGCATGCCGACGGCACGACGGACGTGCGTTTCGGCGACGGCACGCTGCCCGGCTACGCGCGGATCGCCATCGCGCCGGACGCATGGAACCGCTATCCGAGCGGCCTGGTGCGCCAGAGCGACGGCCGCCTGGTGCTGAGCGCCAGCTACGCGACCGGCGGGCGTTCGCAGTTCATCGCACTGCGACTGACCGCCGACGGCCGGCTCGACCCGAGCTTCGCCGACGGCGGCATCGCGACGTTCGACCTCGCCGCCGCCGGCGTGTTCAGCGACGCCACGGCACTGACGCTGGCCGCCGGCCAGCCGGTGGTGGCGGGGGCGGCGATGCGGTCGGCCGGTGCGCGCGCGGTCGACCTGGCCGTCGTGAAGCTCGAGAACGACGGCGTCTTCCGCGAGGTCTTCGACGAGGCGCCGGCCGCGACCTCGACGGTCGTGACGATCGGCTACGACGAACTCGCCGAGGGCTTCCGCGGCCCGGTCTTCGTTCACGGCGGCACGACCTGGCGCGACGTCAACGGCGTCGACGGCACCTATCCGGACGGCGAGCCGTTCGTGGCCGGCGAGCTCGGCACCGAGGTGATCGTCGAGGATGCCCGCATGCTGTTCGACGACTTTCCGACGTACGGCTCGGCACCGAACCTGCTGACCTTCGGCACGGCCCTCGTCCCCGGCGCCAACTTCACCGTCGGCCCGCTTTCGAGCGCCCAGTTGGACCTCGACACGCCGGCGGTCGGGGCACGCCTGGACCTGGTCCACTACGAGAACGGTCCCTGGGGCGGCATCGAGGTCCGTCTGGAGGCCTACTTCCACGACAGCCTCGTCGGCAGTGCGAGCTTCACGATCGCCGGCGGCAATCCCGGTCGCGACAACCTGGCCTTGCGGACGCTGGCGATCGAAGGCGCGACGTTCGACACGCTTCGGCTCAAGGCGACGCTCGGCGGCACCTACACCGCGCCGCGGATCATGCTCGACAACCTGCGGCTGACGCGCCCGGTCGCCGGGCCGTAGGACGTCGCATCGCCGCCCGGGCACGAGCCCGGGCGCGCTTCCTCGTTTCCGTCCCGAACGCGCGGGCGGTGCGGCCGGTTCGGGAGCGGCGGCAGCCGGGCGCGCGCCTGGCCGGTACGGCGCCACGGTCGGTCGTGGCGTCGTGTCCGCGCCGCGCCGTCCGCGGTTTCCGGCATGCAGGGCTTCGGCGACAATCGCGCGCCGGCCCGCCAGCCCCGCGCGGAACCGGTTCGCCCTCCCGACAACCGAGGCTGCATGCCCGCTCTGCCCATCGCCGTCCGCGTCGCCGCCGCCGTGCTCGGCGCGTTCCTGCTGGCGGCGACGCTGTGCTGGCACCTTCCGCTGATGCTGTGGGACCACCTGGACCTGGTCCCGATCTACCAGGCCTGGCAGGCCGGCGCGCTGGCCACATCGGACTTCTGGCGCTTCCACGGCGGGCACCTGCACACGGCCGCCTATGCGGTCCTGCTGGCCACGACCTGGCTGTCGGGCGGGCGGCCGTGGCTGGACTGCCTGGTCAGCGTGCTGCTGCTGTTCGCCTATGCCGGCGTGATCGCGCTGATCGCGCGCGACAGCGTCGCGAAGGCCCGCGGCGCGGACGTGTCCTGGCTGCTGCTCGTGCTGTTCACGTTGTACCCGGGTCACCTGGCCAACCTGCAATGGGGCTGGCAGGTGGCGGTGTTCCTGTGCCTGGCCGGCGTGGCGGTGGTGGTCCGCTGCATCACGGTGCCGGCGCCGAGCTGGGCGGGGCAGGCGCTCGCATTGCTGGCGGCGGCGGTGGCCTATCTCAGCTTCGCGACCGCGATTGCCCTGATCCCGATGGCGGTGGTGTTGCTGGCACTGCGCGACGACCTGCCGTTGCGACGGCGCGTGTCGTTCGCGCTGCCGTGGCTCGCCGCCGGCGCAGTCGTGAGCGTGCAGTATCTCGCGGCCTCGCCCGGCGGAGCGGCGGGGACGGTCTCGGTATCGGCCGCGCTGCTCTACGTGCTGAACTTCCTCGGCGGCGGCATCGCGCGTTTCGCGACCGACCTGGCCCCCGGCCTGGCGGCCGCCGGATTGGTCAGCGTGGGCTGGGCGGCGGTGCAGGCCAAGGACCGGCGCGCCAGCCTGCCGTGGCTGGGCCTGTGCCTGTTCGCGCTGGTCGCCGCGGTCCTCGCCGCCGCCGGACGGGTCGGTACCTACGGCAGCGACCAGGCCTTTTCGAGCCGCTACGTCAGTTTCTCTTCGCTGTTCTGGCTGGGCTGGGCCGGCCTGCTGGCGACGGCGCTGCCGGTCCGGCCGCTCGCGCGGCGCACGCTGGGCGCCGCCGGGATCGCGGTCGGGCTGTTCGCGATCGTCAACGCAGTGCACCTGGCCAGGAAGGCCGCGTACCTCGCGGACGACAGCCGCCGCATCGCGCAGCGCCTGCGCACCGCTGCACCGGCGGCGGACGAAGCACTGCTGCGGGAGATCTACTTCGACCGCGCGGACATCGCCGCCGAACGCCTGGCGGTCTTGCGGCAGCTGGGGTTCGCACCGTTCGATCGCGCGGCCGGATCACGGGAGCCCTTGCCTTGAGTGGTCCGGTGCGGGACGTGCCGGCCGACATCGGCAGGACATCGCGCGTTGGCAGCATTGCCGGCGATACCCCGGCCGGAGCGCGTGCCCGATGAGGATTCCGATGACGGTCCTGCGATGCTGGACGATCCTGGCGCTGGTCCTGCTGGCGGCCGGCTGCGCCAGCGTCCGCGCCCCGGGGCCGGTACCGCAGGCGCCGGTGGTGCTGGTGTCGCTGGACGGCTTCAGGCCGGACTATCTCGGGCGCGGCCTGACGCCGGTGCTCGATCGCCTGGCCGCGGAGGGTGCGCATGCCGAGGCGCTGCGCCCCTCGTTCCCGACGTTGACGTTCCCGAACCATTACACGCTGGTGACCGGCTTGCGCCCGGACCGCACCGGCGTCATCCACAACACCATGACCGACCCGGCGCTGCCGGGGCAGCGCTTCGCCACGTCCAACCGGGCTGCGGTGCAGGATGCGCGCTGGTGGGACCAGGCCGAGCCGATCTGGACGCGCGTGCAGCGCGCCGGCCGGCGCGCGGCGACGATGTTCTGGCCGGGATCGGAGGCGCCGGTGCACGGCGCGCATCCGGACGAATGGGTGCCGTTCGATCCGGCGATCACGCCCGAGGCCCGCGTGGATACCGTGCTCGGCTGGCTCGACCGGCCGTCGGCCGAGCGCCCGGCCTTCATCTCGCTGTACTTCGAGCACGTGGACAAGGCCGGCCACCACGACGGCCCGGCCTCGCCGGGGGTGGAGGCGGCGATCGGCACGATCGATGCCGCCGTCGGGCGCCTGCTGGCCGGCCTCGCGGCGCGTGGCCTGGAGGACCGCGTCAACCTGCTGGTGGTCTCCGACCACGGCATGGCGGCCGTCGCGCCCGAACGCGTCGTCTACCTGGAGGATTTCGTCGACGAGGCCGAGATCGAGATCGTGACCGCCGGCGTGCTGGCCGGCCTGCGGCCGCAGCCGGGCCGGGGAGACGTGGTCGAGCGCGCGCTGCTCGGCCGGCGCGCGCACATGGAATGCTGGCGCAAGCGCGACCTGCCGGCACGCTTCCACTACGGCAGCCACCGGCGCATTCCTTCGCTGCTGTGCCTGGCCGACGAAGGCTGGGTGATCTCCACGCGCCGCCGCATCGCGGCGCTGGCGCATTTCTCGCTCGGCGAGCACGGCTACGATCCGGCGCTGCCGAGCATGCAGGCGATCTTCATCGCGCGCGGCCCGGCATTCCGCCGCGGTGCGGTGGTGCCGCCGTTCGACAACGTCGATGTCTATCCGCTGCTCGCCCACCTGCTCGGCCTGGTCCCGGGTCGCACCGACGGCAGCCTGGCGGCGGTGCGCGCGCTGCTGGTGCCGTAGGGCGCGATCCCCCAGGTTGCCTTGCCGCGGTCGCTGCCCGTAAGGTGGGCCTGCGGCCACGGCGGGCCGCCGCAACGATCGGAACCACAGCGCGTGAGCGACTTCTACCGGCAACTGGTGCGTACGATTCCGGAGCGGCGCACCGCCACGTCCGGCGATCCGGCACTCGATCCGCGCAGCCTGCGTAGCTGGCTCGCCGACCTGCCGATGGCCAGCGTCGCACTGGTGGCCCGCCAACTGGCCGAGCGCCTGCACGCGATGAACCGGTTGCGGGCCAATCCGTTCGAACGGCTCGACGCGCTGGAGGCGATGCGCCCGGTGATCGGGCAGGCGCTGGAGATGATCGAGCAGCAGGTGGCCGCCGCCACGCTGCCGCTGCAGCCGCAGAAGGCCGAGCTGGTCGCGCGCGCCGAGGAATTCCACCAGGCGCTGGCCCTGGGCTATCTCCAGGTCGTGTACGACGGCTGTGCGCCGGCCGGTGCCGTGCCGCTGCTCAAGGGAGGGCGGGTGGCGCTGGCGGCCCTGCGCGCGCTGCAGCACGGCGGCGAGCGCATGCAGCGCGCCTACGCGCTGTATCGCGTGCCCGCTGCGGGCGCCTGGCAGTTGTTGCACAGCGTGCATCGCTTCGCCGCTTCGGTACGGCTCGACGATCGTGTCGCCGAGGATGCCCAGGGCGTCGCGCTGCGCACGCCGCGCCTGGTCTACCAGCACGCGCTGCTGCTGGCGTTGGCCAATCCCTACCGCTACTCGCGGCGCGAGCTGCCGGCCGTCGTCGCGCTGACGCGCGTGCTGGCCGCCTACTGCGACCTGCGCGAAGGATTCACCGAGGGGTTGCGCGCGATCGATCCGGCCGGTGATCGCGAGCCTGGCCACCTGCCCGACGGCGCCGAGCCGGGACACGCCGGGCAGATCGGCGTGGACGTCGCGCGCGTGCTGGCCTATATCGAGGGCCAGATCGTGGCGCTGCCGCCCGGTGCGGCGCGCGTCGGCCTGCGCGCCGCGGGCGGGCCCGGCGTCCAGGTCGGCATCGACCTGGTCCGGCGACTGGTGGTCAGCCTGACCGACGGCGGCCCGCGCGGCCATTCGCGGCTCGGCGGCGGCCATGCGCTCGATGCGGTGATCGGCCTGCACGACCTGCACCGGACCTTGGCCGGTGGCCTGGACTTCGACAGCTTCCTGCAGGACGCGCTCGGGATCATGGCCGCCGGCCACGATCGCCCGGCGGCCTGGACCCAGGGCGGCGCGGAGATGCTGCGCGTCCTTTCCGGAGCGGCCCGTGTCGTCGACCAGAGCCCGGGCGGCTACCGCCTGCTGTGGGAGCGCAGCGCGGAGAGCGAGCTGGCGCGCATGAAGGTCGGTGACGCGATCGGCCTCAGCCTGCCGGCCACCGCGGCCGGGCAGGCGGACTGGCTGGTCGGCGTGGTCCGCTGGATCCGTGTCGACCCCGACGGCCGGGTCGAGGCCGGCGTCGAGCTGCTGGCGCGGCGCGCCCTGCCGGTCGCCGTGCGCAGCCTGGACGACGGGCAGAGCGGCCGTCCGCCGCTGCGCGGCATCCTGCTGGAATCGCTGCACACGCAGCACGGCAGTGGCTACACCGCCCTGCTGACGCCGGCCTTGTTCGATCGCGCGCCGGCGCGGCTCGAGCTGACGCTGCCGGCCGATCCGTGGCGCTGGTGGAACACGACCGGTTCGCGCGAGATCCTCGGGCCGGGCGTGATCGACCGCACCGGTTCGCACCTGCACCTGGCGCTGCCGCCGGCCGAACCCGACGAGGCGCCCGCCGCCGTGGTCTAGTAGACTGCGCATCCGCACCGTCCCGGCGCCGTTCAGCCCGCACCGGGCACCGCCGTTTCCGCCAGCGCTCCACGATGTCCACAGCCACCGATCCGACCGTTTCGCTTCCTGCCGGCCCCGTTTCGCGTCGCCGCAGCGTCGGCGTGCCCATCGGCGCGGTCTGCATCGGCGGCGACGGCCCGGTGGTCGTGCAGTCGATGACCAATACCGATACCGCCGACATCGTCGGCACCGCCCGGCAGGTGGCCGAGCTGGCGCGGGCAGGGTCGGAGCTGGTGCGGCTGACCGTCAATACCGCCGAGGCCGCGGCCGCCGTGCCGAGGATCCGCGACCGCCTGGCGATGACCGGCTGCTCGGTGCCGCTGATCGGCGACTTCCACTACAACGGCCACCTGCTGCTGGAGCGCGAGCCGGCCTGTGCCGAGGCGCTGGCCAAGTACCGGATCAATCCCGGCAACGTCGGCTTCGGCAAGAAGAAGGACACGCAGTTCGCGGCGATCATCGAGACCGCGCTGCGTCACGGCAAGCCGGTCCGCATCGGCGCCAACTGGGGCTCGATCGACCAGGCGATGGTCGCCGCGCAGATGGACGAGAACAGCCGGCGCGCGCAGCCCTGGGACGCGGCCCGCGTCGCCCGCGAGGCACTGATCCGCTCGGCGCTCGATTCGGCGGCCCGCGCCGAGGAGCTGGGCCTGCCGCGCGAGCGCATCGTGCTGTCGTGCAAGGTTTCCGGCGTGCAGGAGCTGATCGCCGTCTACCGCGACCTGGGCGCCCGCTGCGACTACGCCCTGCACCTGGGGCTGACCGAGGCCGGCATGGGCTCCAAGGGCATCGTCGCGTCGGCGGCCGCGCTCGCCGTCCTGCTGCAGGAAGGCCTCGGCGACACGATCCGCATCTCGCTGACGCCGGAGCCGGGCGAGTCACGCACGCGCGAGGTCATCGTCGCGCAGGAACTGCTGCAGACGATGGGCCTGCGCGCGTTCACGCCGCTGGTGACGGCCTGCCCGGGCTGCGGCCGCACCACCAGCACGTTCTTCCAGGAGCTGGCGCGCACGGTGCAGGACCACGTGCGGGCCAAGATGCCGGAATGGCGGATCAAGTACGACGGCGTCGAGAACATGACGCTGGCGGTCATGGGCTGCATCGTCAACGGACCCGGCGAGTCGCGCTACTCGAACATCGGCATCTCGCTGCCGGGCACCGGCGAGGCACCGGCGGCGCCGGTCTTCATCGACGGCGAGAAGGCGATGACCTTGCGCGGCGAGAACATCGCGCAGGAGTTCGTCGGCGTGGTCGACGACTACGTCGCGCGCCGCTACGCGCTGCGGCAATAGCTAGGCCTGGGGCTCGGACCGCACCACGACCGGCTCCTCGCGCCGCTGGCGCGCCAGGCGCGCCTCGCGCCGGGCGATGTAGAGGCTGGCGCCGATGATGATGGCGGCACCGAGCGCGGTGTAGCCGTCCAGGTTCTCGTCGAACAGCAGCCAGGCCAGGCCGGCGACCACCAGCAGTTGCAGGTAGCTCAGCGGTGCCAGCAGCGAGGCATCCGCCAGCTTGAGGGCGCGCGTCCAGCAGTAGTGGCCGCCGGTGCCGAGCGCGCCGGCCAGGACCAGCCACGGCCAGATGCCCGGCTGCGGCCACTGCCAGACGGTCAGTGCCGGGCCGAGCGACAGCGGTACCCAGAGCATCGTGGTCAGCAGCACGATGCGATCCGGCGGCTCCGAGCGCGACAGGAACTTGATGCTGATCGTCACCATGCCGCTCATCGCCGCGGCGAGGATCGCGACCAGGCTGTCGATCGCGAAGCCTTCGCCGTTCGGCCGCATGATGACCAGCACGCCGATGAAGCCGGCGACGACCGCGCTCCAGCGGCGCAGCCGCACGACCTCGCCGAGGAACAGCACAGCGCCGATCGTGACGAACAGCGGCGAGGAATACGACAGCGCGATCGCCTGCGCCAGCGGCAGGTGGACGATCGCCCAGAAGCCGGCCAGCATCGACAGCATGCCGATCATGCAGCGCGCGACGTAGAAGCCGAACTTGTCGGTCTTGAGGATCGACAGGCCGTGGACCCGCAGCAGCGGCAGCGCGAACAGCGCGCCGAATAGGCAGCGGAAGAACGCGATCTCGAACGGGTGCAGCTGGCGGGAGGCGTAGCGGATCGCTATCGCCATCAGGCCGAACAGGCAGGCGCTGGCGACCATCAGCAGCGCCGCGCGCAGGGGCAGCGGCGAGGCGGCGGCCGGGGCAGGGACGTTCACGTGGGGCGGGGCCGGTCGAGGGGCGGAAAAGCGCGCGTATGGTAGCCGCTGCGCCGGCGCGGTGCCCGCTGCTGGCGCACGGGAGCCGGGTGCCGTTCATGTCCGGCGGACTGTCGTTCGCCGGTCGTGTCGATTACGCTGGCCGGGTTGCCCGGAACGTACCACCGATGGACCCACTGCCTTTCCGTTTCGTCGTCGCCATTCCCGCCCGCTACGGGTCGACCCGGCTGCCGGGCAAGCCGCTGCTGCCGATCGGCGGCGTGCCGATGGTCGTACACGTGGCCCGGCGTGCGCTGGCCGCCGGCGCATCGGAGGTGGTCGTCGCCACCGACGACGAACGGATCGGCCGCGCCCTGGACGGCACCGGCGTGCGCGTCGCGCTGACCGGCGCGGATCATGCCTCGGGCAGCGACCGCCTGGCCGAATGCGCGGCACAGCTGGGCTGGCCGGACGACACGATCGTCGTCAACCTGCAGGGCGACGAGCCGCTCGCGCCGGCGAGCGGGATCCGTGCCGTCGCCGCGACGCTGGCCGCCGGCAGCGCGCCGATGGCGACCCTGGCCACGCCGCTGGCATCGGCGGCCGAGCTGTTCGATCCCAACTGCGTCAAGCTGGTGCGCGCGGCCGACGGCCGGGCGCTGTATTTCAGCCGCGCGCCGCTGCCGTGGCCGCGCGATGCGTTCGCCGCACGGCGCGACCTGCTGCCGGCCGGCGTGCCGTTCCTGCGCCACATCGGCATCTACGCCTATCGCGCCGGCTTCCTGCGCGCGTTCGCCGCCCTGCCGCGCACGCCGCTGGAGGAGGCCGAGTCGCTGGAGCAGCTGCGCGCGCTCGAGCACGGGCACGCCATCGCGGTCGGCCTGGCGCCGGAGCCGTTCCCGCCCGGCGTCGACACCGCCGAGGATCGCGCCCGCGTCGAGCGGCTGCTGGCCGGGGCTGTGGCATGATGCGGATCCTGTTCGTCTGCATGGGCAACATCTGCCGCTCGCCGACCGTCGAGGCGGTCGCGCGGGTCGAGCTGGCGCGGGCGGGCCTGCTGGCCGTCGTCGCCTCGGCGGGCACCGAGGACTATCACGTCGGCAAGCCGGCGGACCGGCGCGCGATCGCCGTCGCCGAGGCGGCCGGCTATCCGATGGCGGCGCACCGCGCGCGGCAGGTCGCCGCCGCCGACTTCGCCGACTACGACCACCTGCTGGCGATGGACGCGACCAACCTGCGCGCGCTCGGCCGGATCTGCCCGGCGGCGGCGCGCGACCGGATCGGGCTGTTCCTGCCGTTCGCGGGCCTTGCCGGCCTCGACGAGGTGCCCGATCCCTACTACGGCGCGTCGCGCGACTTCGAGCAGGTGCTGGCGCTGGCGCGCGACGGTGTCGCTGCGCTGGCCGCGCGGCTGCAGGGCCGCCGGGAAGCGGCGCGATGAGCTCGGTGCGGCCGGTCGCCCCGGAGTTGCCGGCCGGCCTCGAGTGGGTCAACAGCGACGACCCGCCGCGCCTGGCCACGCTGCGCGGACGCGTCGTCCTGGTGTGGTTCTGGAGCGGCGACAGCATCCCCTGCGCCAATCTCGTGCAGGACCTGGCCGTGCTGCAGGCACGGCATCACGACGGCCTCAGCATCGTCGGCATCCACTGCCCGAAGTACGGCGCGCAGTGCGCGTCCGCCGTGGTGCTCAAGGCGGTCAATCGCCTGCGCATCGACCATCCGGTCGCCAGCGATCCGCAGTTCCTGGCCTGGCGCGACTACGGTGTCGGCGCCTGGCCGACGGTCGCCGTGGTCGACGCCGACGGCCGCCTGGCCGCCCGCGTGGCCGGCGCCGGCAACCTCGAGCAGCTCGACGCCCTGGTGGCAGCGCTCCTGGACGAGGCGGCCGAGCAGGGGCTGCGCCGGTTCGAGAGCGCGGTACCGGCGGTGCGTCCGGAGCCGCGCACGTCGCTGCGTTTCCCGGGCAAACTGCTGGCGACCGAGCGCCTGCTCTACGTGGCCGACAGCGGCCGCGATCGCGTGCTCGAATGCGACCAAGACGGCCGCGTGCTGCGCATGTTCGGCTCCGGTCACACCGGCTGGCTCGACGGCCGTGGCGAGGCGGCGGCGTTCAGCGATCCGCAGGGGCTGGCGCTGCATCGCGACCAGTTGTACGTCGCCGATCGCGGCAACCACGCCGTGCGCAGCGTCGACCTGGCGGACGGCGAGGTCCGCACCGTGCTCGGCACCGGCGCGCCCGGCTACCCGCGCATCGGCGACGCCGCATTGCACGGACTGGCGGCCTGCGCGCCGACCGACCTGGCCGTGGTGGCCGATCACCTCTACATCGCGATGACCGGCCTCAACCAGATCTGGCAGGTCGACCTGATCGGCCGGCGCGCCAGCGTGCTGGCCGGCGGCGGCGCGCTCGACCGTGTCGACGGCCTCGGCGAGGCGGCCTGCTTCGCCCAGCCCAGCGGGCTGGCCGTGGCGACGGCCCAGATCGCGGTCGCCGATGCGGCGGCTTCCGCAATCCGCCTGGTGCGCCTGGCCGACCGCCGCGTGTCGACCTGGGTCGGTGCCGGGCTCTACGACTTCGGCGACGCCGTCGGTCCCTGCGAGGCGGCGCGCCTGCAGCACCCGCTGGCGGTCGCGGCCGGTCCACGCGGCGTGCTGTTCGTCGCCGACAGCTACAACGGCGCGGTCAAGCTGGCCAATCCGGCGACCGGCAAGGTCCACCGGCTGGAGGTGGACTACCGGTTCTGCGAACCGGGCGGGCTGTCGGTGGCTGGCGGCGCCTTGTGGCTGGCCAATACCGGCCACCACGAGATCGTCCGCATCGACCTGGGCAGCGGATCGGCGAAACGGATCGCGGTCGCGGAATAGAAGAGCGTGCTATGGACGTCGAGATGAGTAGGAAGACGCCTGGCGCGATGATCCGGCACGACGCGCGGCCGTCGGGCCGAGGGCTGCAACCCTCACAGCACGCGCCAGCCCGATGACCGCCACCGACGACCGCGCCGTCTTCGACGGCAAGGTGTACGTAAGCACCCTCAGCAACGGACCCGGCGTCTACCGGATGTTCGACGCCGGCGGCGACCTGCTCTACGTCGGCAAGGCCGGCAGTCTCCGCAAGCGCGTCGGCAGCTACTTCCTGAAGCCGAGGCTGGAACCGCGCATCGCCTCGATGGTCTCGCAGATCGCGCGCATCGAGGTCACGCTGACGCGCACCGAGGCCGAGGCGCTGCTGCTCGAATCGCAGCTGATCAAGACGCTCAAGCCGCGCTACAACATCCTGCTGCGCGACGACAAGAGCTACCCGTACATCCACCTGACGGCCGGCGACTGGCCGCGGCTGGCCTTCCACCGCGGCGCGCGCAGCGGCGGCGGCCGCTATTTCGGGCCGTATCCGAGCGCGGCCGCCGTGCGCGAGAGCATCGGCCTGCTGCAGAAGCTCTTCCGGCTGCGCAACTGCGAGGACAGCTATTTCCGCAACCGGTCGCGGCCGTGCCTGCAGCACCAGATCGGCCGCTGCACGGCACCGTGCGTCGGCCTGGTCGAGGCGGCCGAGTACCAGGCCAGCGTGCGTCACGCGACGCTGTTCCTGGAGGACCGCAGCAAGCTGGTGCTCGACGAACTGGTGGCGGCGATGGAACGCGCCAGCGCCGCGCTGGAGTTCGAGCGCGCGGCGACCGTCCGCGACCGCATCACCGCCCTGCAGCGCATCCAGGCGCGCCACTACGTGCAGGGCGCCAGCGCCGACATGGACGTGATCGCCTGCGCGATCCGCAACGGCATCGCCTGCATCAGCGTGCTGTTCTTCCGCAACGGCATCAGCCTCGGTTCGCGCGACTTCTTCCCGCGCCTGGGCGGCGACGCGGAACCGGCGGCGGTGATCGCCTCGTTCATCGCGCAGTACTACCTCGAGCGGCCGCTGCCCGAGGAACTGGTGGTCAGCCACCTGCCGGACGAGGCCGCCCTGCTGGCCGAGGCGCTCGGCGGGCAGGCCGGGCACGGCGTGGAGATCAAGGCGCGTGTGCGCGCCGAACGCGCGCGCTTCCTCGAACTGGCGGTGAAGAACGCCGGCGCCGCCCTCGACGCGCGGCTGGCCAGCCGCCAGACGCTGGCGACGCGGTTCGAGGCGCTGCGCGACCTGCTGGCACTGGAGGAAACGCCGCGCCGCATCGAGTGCTTCGACATCAGCCATACGATGGGCGAAGCTACCGTGGCCTCCTGCGTGGTGTTCGGCCCGGAAGGACCGGAGAAATCCCAGTACCGGCGCTTCAACATCACCGGGATCACGCCGGGCGACGACTACGCGGCGATGGGCCAGGCCCTGCAGCGCCGCTACCGGCGCATCCGGGACGGCGAGGGCGTGCTGCCCGACGTGCTGTTGATCGACGGCGGCAAGGGCCAGGTGCGGCAGGCGCTGGACGTCCTGGCGGAACTGGGCATCGAGGGCCTCGTCGTCGTCGGCGTCGCCAAGGGCGAGGCGCGCCGGTCCGGCGACGAAACCTTGATCTTGGGCGACTCCGGCCGCACGCTCTGGCCTGGACCGGAGTCGCCGGCCTCGCACCTGGTCCAGGCGGTGCGCGACGAGGCGCACCGCTTCGCGATCACCGGCCACCGCGGCCGCCGCGAGAAGGCGCGCGAGGCCAGCAGCCTGGAGGAGATCGCGGGGATCGGCGCCAAGCGGCGCTCGGCCCTGCTCAAGCACTTCGGCGGCCGTGCCGGCCTGGCGGCCGCCGGTGTCGAGGAACTCATGCAGGTCAAGGGCATCCACCGCGACCTGGCCGAACGCATCTATGCAGCCTTCCACGGCTGAAGGACACCGCACGATGACATTGACCCTGCCGACGATCCTGACGCTGTTTCGCATCGTTCTGCTGCCGGTCATCGTCGTCGTCTTCTACCTGCCCGAGTATTTCCCGACGACCGCGAGCTGGTCCAACATCGCGGCCGCCGGCGTCTTCGTGCTGGCCGCGGTCACCGACTGGCTCGACGGCTGGATCGCGCGCCGCTACGACCTCACCTCCGCCTTCGGCGCCTTTCTCGATCCGGTCGCCGACAAGCTGATGGTGGCGGTCGCGCTGTTCCTGCTGGTCCAGCAGAACCCGACCGCGCTGATGGCGGTCGCCAGCGCGGTCATCGTCGGCCGCGAGATCAGCATCTCGGCGCTGCGCGAATGGATGGCCGAGATCGGCCAGCGCGCCAAGGTCGGCGTCGCCTGGATCGGCAAGCTCAAGACGACGATGCAGATCGTCGCGATCGTGGTCTGCCTGCACCAGCGCGACGTGCCGGAGCTGCGGCTGTACCGCATCGGCGAGGCGCTGCTGGTGGTGGCCGCGGTGCTGACGATCTGGTCGGCGCTGGTCTACGTGCGCGCCGCCTGGCCGGCCCTGCGCGACAACGACAGCGGCCGTGTCTGATTCCGTTCCTCGCGCGACTGCGGCCTCGCTGCCGCGATTGCCGGCGTCCAGACCCCCGGTCTCCGCATGAAGGAGCGCCGCGGCCGTGCCGTGAACGCGCGGTTTCTTTCGCATTTCGCGCGGAGAACCTCACCCGGGCTCGCCGCGCGCATCGGCCGCCAGTGCTGCGAGCCACGGATCGCGGCCGCGTCGATCCGCCGCTCTTTGCCCGTCCGCGCAAATTTCTGTTGACACGTGTGCGTCATTCCGTAAGATGCGCGTCCCGGGCGGGAATAGCTCAGTTGGTAGAGCACGACCTTGCCAAGGTCGGGGTCGCGAGTTCGAGTCTCGTTTCCCGCTCCAGGCTTTTCACCAAAACCTCGGCCCGCCGAGGTTTTGTTTTTTTCAAGGTTCGGCGTCCCGGTACGCCGCCGGGCCGACGAAGAAGCAGCTTCGCAGCCATCGGCCTGATGGCAGAGTGGTCATGCAGCGGCCTGCAAAGCCGTGTACGCCGGTTCGATTCCGACTCAGGCCTCCACAACATGGTTCGACGACGTCCCAGGACGTCCCCTAAGCCCGCAGCGATGCGGGTTTTTTGTTGCCCGGTCGCCCCGCATCGTCCAGCCGTGGCCCATCGAACCGGACGCGGTGGCCGTTCGGGAATCACGAGCCGCCGGCTTTGCTCCGCCGGCCAAGACGCCTGCGCATGCAGCGCACCGGCTTCCCGCCGGGAAGCGTGCGATCGGGCCCGGGATGAACCCCGGGAGGCCTGGCCGTACGGCTCGCCGAGCTGCCGCGCCTGCCTTGCGGCGAGTGGAGACGCCGCTCCATCATCGGGTTGATCGCCCCGCGCGCTTCAATCGAAGCCGGATGCGAAGACCCGATCATGGAGCACCATCACGACGACCTGGCCGGCATCGACGATCCCGTTCTCGTCGCCCGTCTCCGGCCAGCCCACGATGACGTAGTTGCCCCACATCGCCATCGAGAACGGCGAGTTCCAGCCGGACGCCGGACCGGGAACACGCGCGGTTCCGATGACTTTCCATCTGCCTTCCGGCTGGGGTGTCGCCAGCAGGATCTCCGGTCCGTTGGTACCGACGACCAGGCAGACGAACTGTGCTTCGAACAGGGCGAGCGCCAGGCAGCCGTCGACATACGGATAGCCGTTGAGATCGGCCATTGGGTAGCCCCCCGACCAGCTGCCGTCGCTATCGAACTGAAACCTGAAACCGATGACCGGGAAATCGATCGCCCCGCTCACGACCAGCGTATCCAGGTAGCGCGTGATGATGCCGAAGTCGTACCAGGACGTTGTCGGAACGGTCAGCGTGCCGGTCGGCGCGAAGTCTTCGTCGCCCCATCGCCGATAGACGCGCGGACCTGCAACCAGCCATTGGTAGCGATACTTGTCCGTGTAAAGCTCCACGTTGCGCCCGTAGCCAGCGGGCGGCCATACGAGACCAGTAGGGAGTGCGATGGTTTGTTTCAGGACGAGCTGCTGCGGGAAGAAGATCGGCTCGTAGATCAGCACTTCGGCTCCACCCGATGCGTACCGCGTCACTGCGATGGTCGTGCCGGCCAGTGCTACGTCGACGTCCCAGACCGTTCCGATGTCCGGCAGCGTAGTCTCCATGCCCCAAAGATCCGGCGAAACCGCATCGTAGAATCCGAGTCGCATGCCGCCGGCAGCCGGGAAGGCCGGTTTCGACACGACGGCGACATAGGCGCTACTGAAAGCTTCTACGGCAATGGCGGCGCCGAATCCCGTTCCGGGCAGCGGTGCCACCGGCAGCAGCGGCTGCTCCACCGGCTCCCCGCCCCAGCCCGGCGGCACGTGCAGCCAGACGGCTCCACTTCCCGCCTCGCCGCTGGAGTAGCCCGGACTGCCGATCCACAGCCGTCCGGCACGGATCTCCACGTCCGCGCCGAAGCGCGCGTGACTGGGATCGATGCCATCGCGCTGGACTCCCGTCACGACCTGGGTCGGGACGGAATTCGCGGGATGCGCGCCAGGCGGTCGCACGATCTGCAGTGGCCAGGCGATCGTCGGCAATGCGCCCTGGGTGCTTTCCGCGAAAACGAGCAACGCCAGAATCAGCGAAGCGGGCCAGCCCGCTCGAACGTCCGTGCGGCAATCGTCATGCCGCCCGACAGATACCGATGCCATGACACTCCCCGATGGCGTGGGTGCCGACAGCGTACCAGGGTATCGAGCGGTGTCGGCACCGGCAGCCGCCCCGCCGGGCGGTCAGCGGCCGCTGTCCCGTGACGCGGGTTCATCACCGGCCCCGTCGGCATGCAAGGCGCATGTGCGGGAACGCAATCGCGCTGGTCCGAACGCAGGGCAGCAGAATCAGCCCGTTGTGTCGCTCATTCGATTTCGGCCCGGTCTCCACAGGGTCCGACGCTGTCCAAGGACCTCCCCCAGGCCCGCAGCGATGGGGCCTTCTTGTCGATCGATCGGCCAGATGTCCAACGGCGATCCATTGAATCCGAGAGCTCGGTGGCTCGTCCTGCCTGTACGCCATGTCTGCGATCGGTCCGACCGTTTGGAGTAGCATCGCGGGGCGCCTCGTCGGCCCTGTCTGTGAAGGTATTCCTTGAACGCACCTACACTTCTGCTCGTGCAGTTGGCGCTGATCCTGGTCGCGTCGCGCACCTGCGGCTTCGTGCTGAAACGCATCGGCCAGCCGCCCGTCATCGGCGAGATGGCCGCGGGCCTGCTGCTGGGGCCGATCATCTTCGGCGCCTGGCTTCCCGAGGTGCATGCGGTCATCTTCGCCAAGCAGTCCCTGCCTGCGCTGTCGGGCCTGGCGACGGTCGGCGTGGCGCTGTTCATGTTCCTGGTCGGCCTGGAGCTGCGGGCGCCGGAAGGGACGCGCTCGCAGGTTCGCTCCGCGGCCCTGGTGGGCGGCCTCGGCATTGCCGTGCCGCTGCTGCTCGGTCTGGCGATCTCGCCGTTTCTGCACCAGCGGTTTGCGCCCGAGGGCGTGAGCTTCTGGCCGTTCGCTCTCTTCGTCGCCGCGGCCATGTCGGTGACCGCGTTTCCGGTGTTGGCACGCATTCTGAGGGACCAGAACCTGACACGGTCGCCTCCTGGCCGTCTCGCGCTCAGCGCCGCGGTCATCGACGATGGCTGTGTCTGGGTTCTGCTGGCGCTCGTCCTGGCGCTCACGCGCGGCGGCACGACCTCGCAGGTGCTGTTCACGGTCGTGGGAGGCATCGGCCTCGTCGCGGTCGTGTTCCTGGTCCTGAAGCCGTTCTACGCCAGGTTGCTGCGTCACCGGCCCGGCGGCAGCGAGTTGCCGTCCTCCACGTTCGCCTGGGTCGTCATCGGCTGCGTGGCCTGCGCGGCAGCGGCCGAGTGGATCGAGCTGCACGCTGTCTTCGGGGCATTCCTGTTCGGCATCAGTCTGCCGCGCGACGATCGCCTGCTCGATGCACTGACGATGCGCATCGAGCCGGTGGCCGTCGTTTTCCTCATGCCCCTCGTCTTCGCGCTGGCCGGTCAGAACACGACCGCCAGCGCCTTCGCCGGCGCCGGCCTGGGTGCGCTGGCGATCGTGCTGGCGGTGGCCATCATCGGCAAGATCGCCGGGTGTGCGGCCGGCGCGCGCCTGAGCGGCCACGGCTGGCGCGACAGCCTGGCGGTGGGGTCGCTGATGAATGCCCGCGGCCTGATGGAGCTGATCGTCATCAAGATCGGCTTCGAGGCCGGTGTCATCGGGCCGGAGCTCTTCACGATGCTCTTCGTGATGACCCTGGTGACCACGTTCATGGCATCGCCGCTGGTCGGCGCGTTCCATCGGCGCAAGGCCGAACTGCCCGCCGGGCGGGGAACGGCGATCTAGCCAGGCGCGCGATCGCGCCAGCCCCTCGCCGGCAGGGTGACGGCGGGTCGCCGAGACGTTCCATCCAGGGACATCGACGGCAGGTGCGTCGCGGCCGGAGGCGTCCAAGGCGGTGTGGACCGGCAAACGCAGCGCTGGTCCGGGGTGCCCGGTGAATGGCCGGCATCGCGTACTGAAGCGGCGAGAAACGCGCTGCGCGCAGCGGCCGGAATCTCAGACGCGATTCACTCGCCCGGCGTTGATATCGCGTGGCCGACGCTCTTGTCGGTGCATCGGAGACAGAACATGGGCAGCAACCACCCGACCGCCGGCCAGAAGTCCGGTGGCCAAAAGCAGCCGGCCCGGGAACCACAGCGCCAAGGCGGCCCGGTCGACCACGGTCGCGATCCGCAGCGCCATGCCGGCGGCAAGGACGACCCGAACCGCGAACCGCAGCGCCAGCGCGGTGCCGACGATCCGGACGGCGATCGTCTGCGGCGCGGTGCGAAGAACCGGTAGCTAGGTCGAACGCGTCTGTGCGGATGAACGCGTCTGCACGGATGCGTTCGTGCCGTTTCGATTCTGAACGCTGGAGGAAGCCTGTGCGCCTTCCGCGACGAGGGCGCACGACTCCGGCCGCTTCGCGGTCCGTGACGGCGCGTCGAGGACCGTAACGCGCAAGGCGGCGGTTGCGCCGGAGATACGCGCAATTCATGCGGGCCGCGACAGACTCGGTGCGGATGGACATCGAGCGCCTCCAGCCGCCAGTGCAGCCGGAGCCGGTGGTCGAGCTGCCGGCATCGCTGCGCATCCTGACGATCAACATGCACAAGGGGTTCGGTTTCCTCAACCGCGGCTTCGTGCTGCACGAGCTGCGCGAGGCGGTACGGGCCAGCGGCGCCGACGTGGTGTTCCTCCAGGAAGTCCTCGGCGCCCATCGCCGTCATGCCAGCCGCTACGCGAACTGGCCGGACCAGCCGCAGTACGAGTTCCTCGCCGACAGCATGTGGCCGCAGTTCGCCTACGGCCGCAATGCCGTGTATCCGCAGGGCGACCACGGCAATGCGCTGCTGTCGAAGTATCCGATCCTGCAGCACGGCAACATCGACGTGTCGGTGGGGCGGCACGAGCGCCGCGGCCTGCTGCATTGCGCGCTGACGCTGCCCGGCGCGGGCATCGTCGTGCACGCGATCTGCGTCCATCTGGGCCTGCGCGAGCGCCAGCGCCGTTCGCAGATCGGCAGCCTGATCGACTACGTGGCCACGTCGGTTCCACTCGACGCGCCGGTGATCGTGGCCGGCGACTTCAACGACTGGCGCGGGCGCATCGGCGACGCGCTCGACGAGGTCGGCTTGCGCGAGGTGTTCGCCGCGCGCGAACGGTCGCCGGCCCGCACCTTTCCGGCGCGCTGGCCGCTGCTGCGGCTGGACCGCATCTACGTGCGCGGCCTGCACATCGAGGAGGCGGCGGTACTCGACACCCGGCCCTGGTCGCACCTGTCCGACCATGTGCCGCTGGTCGCGCAGGTGCGCCTGTGAGGACGGCATGGCACGAGGGCAACCGCGTACGCCTGCTGGAGAACGGCGAGGCGTTCTTCCCGCGCGTGTTCGAGGCGATCCGCGCGGCGAAGCACGAGGTCCTGGTCGAGACCTTCATCCTGTTCGAGGACGCGGTGGGCGAGGGCCTGCGCGATGCGCTGGCGCAGGCCGGCCGTGCCGGCGTCGCGGTCGACCTGACCGTCGACGGCTACGGCTCGCCGCAGTTCTCGCCGGCGTTCCTGGCGGTCCTGCGCGAAGCGGGCGTGCGGATGCGGGTGTTCGATCCGCGGCGGCCGCTGCTCGGCCTGCGGACCAACCTGTTCCGGCGCCTGCACCGCAAGATCGTCGTCGTCGACGGCGAGCGCGCGTTCGTCGGCGGCATCAATTTCTCGGCCGACCACCTGGCCGATTTCGGTCCCCAGGCCAAGCAGGACTACTCGATCGAGATCGAGGGGCCGGCGGTGGCGGACATCCGCCGCGCCGGCCGCGCGCTGATCGATGCCGCGCCACGCCGCTGGCGCCGGTCCGCACCGGCGCAGGGCCGGCGCCCGCCGGATCCCGCGCCGGTGGCGCGCGGTCCGGCCCGCGTCGCCTTCGTCACGCGCGACAACACGGAGCATACCGACGACATCGAGCACCACTACCGTCTCGCGATCCGCGCGGCGCGCCGGCGCATCGTCATCGCCAATGCCTACTTCCTGCCCGGCTACCGGCTGCTCAAGGCCCTGCGTGACGCCGCGCGGCGCGGCGTGGACGTGCTGCTGATCCTGCAGGGGCATCCGGACATGCCGATGGTGACCGCGGCGACGCGGTCGCTGTACCGCTACCTGATACCGGCCGGTGTGCGCATCGTCGAGTACTGCCGGCGTCCGTTCCACGGCAAGGTCGCGCTGGTCGACGACGGCTGGGCGACGGTGGGATCGAGCAACCTCGACCCGCTCAGCCTGTGGATGAACCTCGAGGCCAACGTGCTGGTGCACGACACGGCATTCACAGCCGGGCTGCATGCGCACCTGGAGCGGCTCGCGCGCGAGGAGTGCACGCCGGTGGATGCCGCCGGCTGGCTGCAGGGCGGGGTGTTCAGGCCGGTGTTCGGGGTCGTGCTGTTCCACCTGCTGCGGCATTTCCCCCGCCTGGCCGGGCTGCTGCCGGCGCATGCGCCGCGGATCAGCGAAGTGCGTGTGTCGGTTCCGGACGATATGCCGGTGGGCACGCCGGTGCCGGTGTTCGACGTGACCGCCGATGCGGCCGCGCCGGCGGAGGCCGCACGACCGGAAACCCGCGAGCTCGCCGGCGGGAAGCGCCGCCGTGCCTAGACCGACCGTCGCGCGCCGTTGGCTACTGCGCGCCGTGGTGGCGGTGTTCTACGTGGCGGTCGTCGCCATGCTGGTCGCGATCGGCCGCGAGCTGGACTGGCCGGCGGCTGCCGCTGCGCTCGACGCGCTGCCGCTACGCGCGGTCCTGACCGCCGCCGTCTGCAGTGCAGTGTGCTACGCGCTCTATGCCGGCTACGAGCTGCTCGCGGCGCGGCAGGTGGGCGTCGCGCTTCCGAGAGGGCAGGTTGCCGCGATCGGCTTCGCCAGCTATGCCTGCAATCTCAGCCTCGGCGCGATGCTGGGGGCGCTCGGCCTGCGGCTGCGGCTCTATACCTCGCGCGGCATCCCGGCCGGGGCCGGCGTGCGGCTGGTTGCCTTCAACCTGCTGACGAACTGGTCGGGCTACCTGCTGGTGCTGGGCGCCGCGCTGCTGTTGATGCGCACGGAGCCGCCGCCGGCCTGGCGCGTCGGTGCGCCGGTCCTGCAGGTGCTCGGCGCGGTGCTGGTCGTGCTCGCGGCTGGCTATGCCTACGCCTGTGCCCGCGCACGGCGCCGGCGCTGGCGGCTGCGTGGCCTGGCGATCGAGCTGCCGACATTGCGCACGGCACTGCGCCAGTTCGCGCTTTCCGTGCCGGCCTGGCTGGCCAGCGCCGCCTCGCTGCATGCCCTGCTGCCGGCGGCGGATTTCGACCTGCTGCTGGTCTCGCTGCTCGGTTCGGCGGTCATCGGCCTGGTGGTGCGCGTGCCGGCCGGCCTGGGCGTGATCGAGGCCGTGTTCCTTGGTGCGCTGGGCGGCGCGCTCGGCGAAGGGCCGGTGCTGGCGTCGCTGCTGGCCTATCGCTGCGTGCACTACCTCGGCCCGCTGGTGCTGGGGTTGCTCACCTTCGTGCTGCTGGACCTGGCCGCACGGCGGGCGGCCGGCAGCGGGCGCCCGGCTGGCCCGGTCCAGGTCCGGAAGGCCGCCTGAGCGGCGATCGGCCGGGTCGCCGCTCGCGCGGTACACATCGGCACAAAAGTCCACACTTTTCGGCAGGTCTGCGCACGACGCGCCGATGCTGGTCCAGGACAATGTGAGAATACGTGAGCATGCGGGGGTGTCATGCGCAGGATCCTGGTGGCGGAGCGTTCCGACGGCCAATGGGGCTTCGATCGCGAGGGCGAGGTGGTTCTGGCCGCCTCGCCGCTGCTGGCCGCGATCGAGGCACGGCGCTACGGCGATGCCCTGGAAGGACGCACGCCCGGCTACCTGATCCGGCTCGACCCGGGTGGTGAGGGCGACGCGTTGATCACGCTGCACTCGCGCATCTTCGGGGACGCGGCCACGGCATCGCCGGACGCGCCGGATACGGCCGCCGTCGAGCACCCGGGACGGGCGATGGAAACGGCGGCGGAACCGTAGCCGCCCGGCACGGCGTGTGCCCGGGACGAGCGATGCCGTCGGCGCTTGGGTAAACTTTCCGCCCGTTTCCGTTCCCGACGCTGTCCAATGACCGTACGCACGCGCTTCGCCCCGAGTCCCACCGGCTATCTGCACATCGGCGGGGCGCGCACCGCGCTGTACTGCTGGCTGGAGGCGCGCCATCGCGGCGGCCAGTTCGTATTGCGCGTGGAGGACACCGACCGGGAGCGCTCCACGGACGCGGCGGTGCAGGCGATCCTCGACGGCATGAGCTGGCTCGGCCTGGATCACGACGAGGGGCCGTACTACCAGACCCTGCGCATGGACCGCTACCGCCAGGTGGCCGACGACCTGGTCCGTGCCGGCAAGGCCTACTACGCCTACGAGAGCAAGGACGAGATCGAGGCGATGCGCAACGCGGCCCTGGCCAGCGGCGCCAAGCCCCGCTACAACGGCCACTACCGCGACCTCGACGCGCCCTACCGCGACGATCCCAACCGCGTGATCCGCTTCAAGAGCCCGACCTCCGGCAGCGTCGTGTTCGAGGACAAGGTCAAGGGCCGGATCGAATGGAGCAACGAGGAACTGGACGACCTGGTGATCCTGCGCTCGGACGGGTTCCCGACCTACAACTTCGCCGTCGTCGTCGACGACATCGACATGCGCATCACCGAGGTGATCCGCGGCGACGACCACGTCAACAACACGCCGCGCCAGATCAACATCTACCGTGCGCTCGAAGCCGAGGCGCCGATATTCGCGCACCTGCCGATGATCCTCGGCGCGGACGGCCAGAAGCTCAGCAAGCGCCACGGCGCGGTCAGCGTCATGCAGTACCGCGACGACGGCTTCCTGCCGCATGCACTGCTGAACTACCTGGTGCGCCTGGGCTGGTCGCACGGCGACCAGGAGATCTTCTCGCGCGAGCAGATGGTGGAGCTGTTCGACGTGGCCGACGTCAACCACTCGGCGGCGCGCTTCGACACCGAGAAGCTGGCCTGGCTGAACCAGCAGTACCTCAAGAACGACGATCCGCTGGAGCTGGTGTCGCATTTCGTCTGGCACCTGCGCGCCGCCGGCATCGATCCCGAATCGGGCCCGGAACCGGCCGACGTCATCGTCGCGCTGCGCGAGCGTGCGCAGACGCTCAAGGAAATGGCCGAGAAGGCCCGCGTCTGGTACGCGCCGCTGGCCGCCTATGACGAGACCGCGGTGGCCAAGCACCTCAAGACCGCGACCGCCTTGCCGGCGCTGACGGCCGTGCACGCGCGCATCGACGCGCTGGCCGAGTGGTCGGTCGAGGCGGTGCACGGCGCGATCCAGGATGCGGCGACCGCGATCGGCGAAGGCATGGGCAAGGTGGCGCAGCCGCTGCGCGTGGCGATCACCGGCACCCAGGTGTCGCCGTCGATCGACCAGACCGTGTTCCTCGCCGGCCGCGACGAGGCGCTGCGCCGCATCGACGCGGCGATCGCCAAGGCGCGGGCGGGCTGAAAAGCCCGTAGCATGCGCTGACCCCATGGCAACCGAGTGCACGCTGGCGGCGCTGAACCGGCTGGACCGCGACGATCTCGACGCGGTCCAGCAGATGCTCGACGTCTGCACGGCGGCCCTGCTCGATCCCACGCTCTGGGGATGGGTGCTCGGGCTGACCCTGGTCAGCATGCTGGTCGGCGCCCTGATCGGCTGGCCGCGCGGACGCTTCTGGGCCGGCCTGCTGTGGGGCGCGGCGCTCGGGCCGATCGGCTGGCTGATCGTCGGCTTCGCCAAGCCCAACCTCCCGGAATGTCCCGAGTGCGGGCATCGCAACGGCCGCGGCGCCAAGGTCTGCCGCGGCTGCGGCATCGACCTGCGCAAGGCCGGGCAGCGCTCCCAGCGCTCGGTCGTACGCGCCCAGGGGACCGGCCGGGGTTGGTAGAGGCGCGGGTGGTACCATATCGGTCGCCATGTCCAACCTAGCCAGCCAACGCCACGGCCGCCATGAGCACCATCACGATGCCGGCGCCTTCGTCAAGGCGGTCGCCTCCACCTGCGACCTGCGCGGCCTGCGGCTGACGCCCTTGCGGCTGCGCGTGCTGGAGCTGGTCGCCGCTTCGCCGAAGCCCGCCAAGGCCTACGACCTGCTCGACCAGCTCAAGGACGAACACAGCGGCGCGGCGCCGCCCACGGTCTACCGCGCGCTGGATTTCCTGCTCGAGAACGGCTTCATCCACAAGCTCGCCTCGATCAACGCCTTCGTCAGCTGCCATCATCCGAACGAGGCACACCAGGTGCCGTTCCTGATCTGCGACGTCTGCTCGGCGGCGATCGAGGTCTGCGACGAGCGCGTCTCGCGGCTGCTGAACCTTCAGGCCAAGGAACACGGTTTCCGCCCGGCCGGCCAGACACTGGAAGTGCACGGCACCTGCGCGAACTGCGCCAGCCACTGACATCAGGCCGGTTCGGCGGCGACCACGTAGTCCTCGCCCAGGCGCAGGCCGCCGCTGTCGGCGATGACGGCCAGCGCGCGATCCTGCAACGTCCGGGCCTGTCCATCCAGCGCCGCGCCCAGCGTCCGGTCCGCCAGCCGCAGCGCGCGTTCCCGGCACATCGCGATCTGCCCGTCGACGAAGCGACGCCCGTAGCGGATCGGGAAGCGGCGCGCGGCGACAATGCGGAACCCGCAGCGCGCGAGCCGGTCGAGCACCCAGGCCAGCGGAAATTCCCGGTACGGGCGCTCGCCGGCCAGCAGCAGGCAGGCGTCGCGGAGGCGGCCGATCTCCCAGACCAGCCGTCCGCCCGGGTCGGCCGGCGCCGGCAGCGGCACGTACGGCTCCAGGCCGATCAGGTACAGGCGTCCGCGCGTGAGGGAGCGTAGTCGTCGCAGCAGGGTGTCCTGGCCGTAGGGGGCGAAACCTTCGACCGCACCGACCAGGTAGTCGGCCAGCACCGTGTCGAAGGACTCGCCGGCGAGCAGGCCCGGGTCGATCCAGTTGCCGACCACGATGCGATCGGCCGGCCGCATCGCCGCGCCGGCCGCTGCGCGGGCCTGCGCGGCCATCGCGACGGCCCCGGTGACGGCGGTCCAGCGCTCGCTGCCCAGCGTGGCCACCCAGCGCAGCGAGTTGCGGCCGGTGCCGGCGTCGAGCACGTGCCCCCAGGGGCGCTCGCCGTGCAGCTCGGACACGAAGCGGAACAGGCTCGACACGCTGTCTCCTCGGAAACGCCGGCCGGCGCGCTGCGATGGGACGCGCACCGCGCCGGGGCGACGGCGCGCTTGCGGGCGGTCGAGAAACAGCCCGCCAGCGCGATCTTTGGATGGGTCGCCCGGGAGCGACGGCGCGAGCCGTCGATCCGTGGAGCGGGGCGCGGCCTTGCCGCGACCGTACGAGTCGAAAAGGGCAGGAAGCCCTTTTTCGACATCCTGCTAGAAGAACGCGCGAACGCCGAACACCACCGAGCGGCCGGGCAGTGGCGCCACGTCCTTGATGTAGGAGGTGGCCAGCCGCGCGGTCTGGTTGGTCAGGTTGCTGCCGTTGGCGAACAGCTCCACGCTGGTGCGATCGCTGCTGTGGACGGTCCAGGCGACGTTGGCGTCGACCAGGGTGAAACCGTCGGTCGGCGTCTCGTAGGCGGTGACGCGGTCCTGGTCGAAATAGCGCACGACGCCGAGGCTGGCGCGCATCAGGTCGTTGCTCCAATGGATGGAGCTGCCGAAGCGCGCGGCGGGAATGCGGGGCAGGTTGCCGCCGCCGTCGTCCAGCCGCGCCCGTACGGTGTCGCCCCAGACCCGCAGGTCCCAGTGGCCGGCCGGGCCGCGGGCGAGGTGGAAGGTGGCTTCGGCCTCCAGGCCGTGGAAGCGGGCGTTGGCCTGGGTCCATTCGCGCACCGGCAGCCCGTCCTCCTCGGTACCGGTATCGGCGAGGTAGATGTAGTCGTCGAAGCGGTTCAGGTAGGCGGCGAGCTTCGCCTCGACGAATTCGCTGTGGTAGTGCAGGCCCAGCTCGGCCTGGTTCGAGGTCTCCTTGCCGAGCTGCGCATTGCCGATCTCCCAGGTGCTGGTCGCCACGTGCGCGCCATCGGCGAACAGCTCCTCCTCGGCCGGTGCGCGCTGGGCGCGGTCGAGGTTGAGCTTCAGGTGCCAGGCATCGGCCAGGCGCCAGCCGGCGCCGAACGAGAAGCTGGTCGAGGTGAAGTCCCGCTTGCCGATTGGGTGGTCGTCCTCGTCGTGCGCGTGTTCGTGCTCATGGTCGTGCGGCGCGACCGCCGTCGGGTCGAGCCGCGTACGGTCCACGCGCGCGCCCAGTTCCAGCGTCAGGCGGTCCCACTCGCGCTGCTCGGTCAGGAACAGGCCGAGGTTGTCGCTGCGCGTCGGCGGCACGAACGCTTCCTCGCCGATCGCATCGAAATGGCGGTTGGTCCCCTGCACGCCGAAGGCGCCGCGCCAGCCGGCCAGCGGCGCATGGACCAGTTCCAGGCGCGCCTCGTTGGTGTCGGCGAAGAACTGCGTCCCGGTCTGGCCGTTCTCGAACTCGGTGTGGTCGTAGACCGTGCGCGCGAAGCCGAAGCGCAGCGTCTCGATGCCCGCGAACGGATTCTGCAGGCCGCCCTTGACGTCGTAGCGGGTCTGGCGCATCCCGATCGTGACGTTCTCTTCCTCGTGCTCGTCGTCGCCGCCGGCCGCATGTTCGTGCTCATGCTCGTGGTCGTGCGAGTGCGTGCCGTTGGGCACGCCGTAGTCGGTCAGGAAGCGCGATACCGAGGCGCCCAGGAAGCCCCAGTCGCCGAAGACCGAGCCGCCGATCGCGCCGCTGCGTGTCTTGACCGCGCTGTTCTCGAGCACGCCCTCGGGCGTGTCGTAGTCCTGCGTCTCGCGGTACAGGCCGTCGATGTGCAGGGCGTAGTTGCTGCCGCCGGCATCCAGCCGCGCCATGCCGGTACCGCCGTGCGAGACGCTGTCGCCGTTGATCTCGGCGCGACCGGTCGCGCCGTTGGCCGGCGCCGACTCGGGGATGCGGCCGTCGGCGACATTGACCACGCCGCCGATCGCGCCCGGTCCGTAGAGCAGCGTGCGCGGTCCCTTCAGCACCTCGATCTGGTTGGCCAGGAACGGTTCCAGCGTCACGGCGTGGTCCTGGCTGACGTTGGAGACGTCCGAGGCGGCCATGCCGTCGTTGAGAACGCCCACGCGCGGACCGTCGAGGCCGCGCACGACCGGCCGGCCGACGCCGGGACCGAAGTAGGTGGTCTGCACGCCCGGAAGGCGGGCGACGACGGCGCCGAGTGTCGCGCTGCGGGCGTCGTCCAGCTCGGCGCCGGAAAGCACCGCCACCGGTGCGATGACCTGGTCGCTGGTCTGGCGCAGCGGCGAGGCGCGCACCACCACCGCTTCGAGCTGCTCGTCGTGGTGCGGCGTGCCGTCGGCGGGCGTGGCGGTACCGTCCGGCGGCGCGGCGTCGGACGCGGGGAGGGGCGCGTCGGCGTCGGCCGCGATCAGCGGAAGCGGAGCGGCGAATGCCGCGGCGATGCAAAGGGCGAGAAGGGTGCGGTTCATGGCGGTCGGCGTGTGGGGGAAAGGATGGGCGGATCCGATACCGGCTGGTGCCCGCGCCGCTCGGGCTGCGGGCGCGCTTTCGGTATCGCGCTTGACAGATATGTTATACCATAACAATTCAACGGCACGGCCAGCAATGCAGGAAGTCATGGCCGGTCCTGCCGGTGCGATCCTTTCCTCCACATGTTATGTTGTTGCACCTATGAACGAACCCGGCATCGACCCGCAGACCGTCGCGAAGACCGTCTCCCCGATCACGCGTGCTGCCGACCGGCTCGGTGCGACCGCCTCGTTCCTGTGTGCGGTGCACTGCGCGCTGCTGCCGCTGGTGGTGGCGGCGCTGCCGGCCCTGGGCCTGGGCATCCTGGCCGACCATGCCTTCGAGCGCGGATTCGTCGTCTTCGCCGTGATCCTCGCGTTCTCGACGATGATCGCGGGGTTCCGCCGGCATCATCACCTGCGCGCGTTCTGGTTCCTGGTGCCCGGCGTCGTGCTGCTGCTGACCGGCGTGGCGATCGACCTGGAGCATGCCGGCAATCTGCACGCCGTGCTGCTGGCGGCCGGCGGCACCCTCGTCGCCATCGCGCACATCGTCAACCTGCGCATGGGGCATTGGGGCCACGTCCACAGCGCCTACTGCCGGCACTAGGGCGTGTCATCAATCCCCCGGTAGGCCGCGCCGTTCGTGCAGCGTTCGGGACACGCAAGAGCGATGACGTGGCGGCCGTTGCGTGCCGGACGACGACCTGGCGCGCGATTGTGTAACGCGGCGGCATGAATCCAGAATGCCGCCGCATGAGCTCGCATCACCACCACCATCACCACGCGCATCACGAGGGGCACGGCCACGCCGGGGACGGCATGGGTACCGGGCGGCTCGGCGGCGACCGGCGCGCGCGCCGGCTGCTGTTCGCGTTCGCGCTGACGACGATCACCCTGGTCGTCGAGGCGATCGGCGGCATCGTGTCCGGCTCGCTGGCGCTGCTGGCCGATGCCGCGCACATGCTGGTCGACGCGGCGGCGCTGCTGTTCGCCTGGCTCGGCGTGTTGTTCGCACGGCGTCCGGCCGACGCCCGGCGCAGTTTCGGCTATGCGCGGCTGGAAGTGCTGGTCGGCTACACCAACGCGCTGTCGCAGATCCTGCTGGTGGCCTGGATCCTGTTCGAGGCGGCGCATCGCTTCCTCGACCCGCAGCCGATCCTGTCCGGCACGATGCTGGTGGTGGCCCTGGTGGGCCTGCTGGTCAACGCCATCGTGCTGGCTGTGCTCGGCGGCCACGACCACGACGACGTCAACACGGCCGGCGCCCGCCTGCACGTGCTCGGCGACCTGCTCGGCTCGGTCGGCGCGGTGAGCGCCGCGCTGCTGATCCGCTGGCTCGATTGGCTCTGGGCCGACCCGGTGATCTCGGTCCTGGTCTCGCTGCTGATCCTCAACAGCGCCTGGCGCCTGTTGCGCCGCTGCGCCCACATCCTGCTCGAGGGCGTTCCCGAAGGCCTGGAAGTGGCGGCGGTATCGCGGCTGCTCGAACAGGAGGTCGGCGACGTGCAGGGCATCCATCACGTGCACGTCTGGCAGCTGGCCGGCGGCAGCCGCCTGGCGACCCTGCACGCGCGGCTGGCCGACGATGCGGTCGCCGACCGGGCCATCCACACGATCCAGGCGACGCTGCGCGACCGCTTCGGCATCAGCCACGCGACGATCCAGCTGGAAACCGCCGCCTGCCGGAACGACGGCTGCGCCGGCCCGCCCGACGGCGGCTGCGCGGGCGCCCCGCGCCCGGGCGTCCTTTGAGATTCGCCGCGACGCTGCTATCCTGGGCGACTTTCGCATCCACAGTATCCAGGAGTCCCTGATGGGCCGAGGTGACCGCAAGACCCGTAAGGGAAAGATTGCCATCCGCAGCTACGGCAACGTCCGTCCGCACGCCGCCAAGTCGGCCGCGACCGGTACCGCCGCGCCGAAGCCGGCCGTGAAGACCGCCGTCAAGAAGGCGGCCGCTCCGGTGCGCAAGACGGCGGCCAAGAAGTCGGCCTGAAGCGGCCCGGCTTTCCCGCTCGTGAAAATCCCCGCTGCGGCGGGGATTTTCGTTTCCGGGTTCAGCCGATCGCGGCCGGATGATCGCGGCCGGACGTGAGCCAGTCCTCGGCGCAGCGGCGCCCCTGCTCGCGTAGTTCCTCGAGGAAGGCCAGCCGCGTATTGATCCGGCTTTCCAGGTGATAGCCGTCGAGCGAGTCGCCAGGCTCGATCAGGTGCGTGCGCAGCGTCTTGAAGCGGTGGCCCAGCCAGGTCAGCGGATACGCGCCGGCGAGGGCTTCGCGGGCGCGCCGCAAGGCTTCCAGCTCGCGCAGGAAGGTCGTCGAGAAGCTCAATTCAGCCACCCGCGTGGCGATCTCGGCCGGCGTGACCGGCAGCCGCGCGCGCGACAGCGGCTGCACCAGCACGCACAGGATGTCGTTGCTGGCGTGCCGGTAGACCAGCGGCTCCAGCGCCGGATTGCCGGCCCAGCCGCCGTCCCAGTAATGCTCGCCGTCGATCTCCACCGGGGCGAACAGCTGCGGCAGGCAGGTGGAGGCCAGCGCGGCCTCGACGCTCAGCCGCTCCTGGCCGAACAGTTCCAGCGCGCCGTCGCGTACGCGGGTGGCGGCGACGTAGATCGCGAACGGCGCTTCGCGGCGCAGGCGTTCGAAGTCGAACAACTGCTCGGCGATGTCCCGGATCGGGTTGAAGCCGAGCGGATTGAACTGCTCGGGCGTCAGGTAGCGGCCCAGCCCCAGCCAGGTGTCGCGGCCGCCCGGTGCGACCTGGAACGCCCAGCGCGTCAGGCTGGTGCGGTTGGCCGTGCTTTCCCACAGCGCGCGCAGGCAGGTACGCGCGCCGTCGCGGCCGCCGTCCATCCAGCCTTGCGCGAGCGCCAGGGCGTTGAGCGCGCCGCTGCTGGTCGCGCTGACCGCCTCGACCGTGAAGTCCGGCTCGTCGAGCAGACGGTCGAGCACGCCCCAGGTGAATGCGCCGTGCGCGCCGCCGCCCTGCAGTGCCAAGGCCAGCGGCGGCAGCGGGGCGCTCACGCGAGGCGCACGCCGCCGGCGTAGACCGCGGCGGCCAGGTTGCCGCCGATCCAGTAGCACAGTTCGGCCGGCCGCTCGACCGGCCAGAGCGCGAAGTCGGCGCGCAGGCCGGGCGCCAGCCGGCCGCGGTCGGCCAGTCCCAGCGCGCGTGCCGCCTGCACGGTGGCGCCGCGCAGGGCTTCCTCCGGCGTCAGGCGGAACAGCGTGCAGGCGAGGTTCATCGCCAGCCGCAGCGACAGCAGCGGCGAGGTGCCGGGATTGAGGTCGCTGGCGACCGCCATCGGCACGCCGTGGCGCCGCAGCGCCTCGATCGGCGGCAGCTGGGTGTCGCGCAGCGCGTAGAACGCGCCCGGCAGCAGCACCGCGACGGTGCCCGCTGCGGCCATCGCGCGCACGCCGGCTTCGCCGGTGTGCTCGATGTGATCGGCCGAAAGCCCGCCGAACTCCGCGCTCAGCGCCGCGCCGCCGAGGTCCGAGAGCTGGTCGGCGTGCAGCTTCACCGGCAGGCCGAGCGCGCGGGCCCGCTCGAACACGCGGCGCGTCTGCGCCGGCGTGAACGCGATTGACTCGCAGAACGCGTCGACGGCATCGGCCAGGTTCTCCGCGGCGATCGCCGGCAGCATCGTTTCGCACAGATGGTCGACGTAGGCGTCCTGTTGGCCGGCGAACTCGGGTGGCAGCGCATGCGCACCGAGGAAGGTGGTGCGCACGCTGGCACCGGTGACCGCGCCGATGCGCCGGGCGACGCGCAGCATCTTGCGCTCGCTGGCCAGGTCCAGTCCGTAGCCGGACTTGATTTCCAGCGTGGTCGCGCCATCCGCGATCAGCCGCCGTGCCCGTCCCAGCGATGGCGCGAGCAGGGCATCCTCGTCGGCTGCGCGGGTGGCGCGCACGGTGGAGGCGATGCCGCCGCCGGCGCGGGCGATCGCCTCGTAGCTGGCACCGCCGAGGCGCAGCTCGAACTCGTGCGCGCGATCGCCGCCGAAGACCAGGTGCGTATGGCAGTCGACCAGGCCCGGCGTGATCCAGGCGCGCCCGGCCGATTCGACGCTGCGGGACAGCGCGTGCGGGGCGTCGGGCAGGCCGGCCATCGGGCCGGCGTAGACGATGTGCCCGTCCTTCCAGCCGAGCGCGGCGTCCTCGATGGCGCCATACGGTTGACCGGTGTCGGCCAGGGTCGCCAGCCGCGCGTCGAGCAGCAGTCCGTCCCAGGTGGGTGATCCGGCGTTCTCGGTCGTCATGCGGCGATTATCGCAGAGCCTCCCGCACGTGCGGCGTGTCAGAATCCGCAGACGATCGTCTGTTGCCGCCGGAGTCCGCCCATGCAAGGTTCCACCTGGTCCGTCGATCACCTCTGGTCGCCGCAAGGCTGGCTCGAAGGCGCCTGCCTGGAGCGGGTCGCCGGCGGCCTGCGCGTGCACGCGCAGGGCGCGGCACCGTCCGGTGCCGGCCGCCTCGGCCATTGGGTGCTGCCGGGGCTGGCGAACCTGCATTCGCATGCGTTCCAGCGCGCGATGGCGGGGCTGGCCGAGCGCCAGGGCAATGCCGAGGACAGCTTCTGGACCTGGCGCGAGGTGATGTACGCCTTCGCCGGCCGCATTGGTCCGGAAGCGCTGCGCGCGATCGCGACCCAGCTCTACGTCGAGATGCTCAAGGCCGGCTACACGCACGTGTGCGAGTTCCACTACCTGCACCACCGGCCCGACGGCAGCCGCTATGCCGATCCGGCGGCGATGGCGCTGGCCCTGGTCGAGGCGGCGCAGGATGCGGGCATCGGGCTGACCCTGCTGCCGACGCTGTACATGACCGGCGGGTTCGACGGCCGGCCGCTCAACGCCCGGCAGGCACGATTCGGCCATGCCGTGGATGCCTACCTCGCCCTGGTCGAGCGGCTGCGAGCGCTCGAATCGACGCAGCTGCGTATCGGCATCGCGCTGCATTCGCTGCGCGCGGTGCCGCCCGATGCGCTGCGGACGGTGCTGGCTTCGGGCCTGGCGCGCGACCGGCCGATCCACATCCACATCGCCGAGCAGATCGGCGAAGTGCAGGACTGCCTGGCCTTGCGCCAGGCGCGGCCGGTCGAGTGGCTGCTCGACAACGCCGAGGTCGATGCCCGCTGGTGCCTGGTGCACGCCACCCACCTGACCGATCGCGAGACGGCCCGGCTGGCCGGCAGTGGCGCGGTCGCCGGGCTGTGCCCGACCACCGAGGCGAACCTCGGCGACGGCCTGTTCCCGCTCAAGCGCTATCTCGCGGCCGGTGGCGCGTTCGGCATCGGCTCGGACAGCCACATCTCGATCTCGCCGGTGGAGGAGCTGCGCTGGCTCGAGTACGGCCAGCGCCTGGCCGCGCACCGCCGCAACATCGCCGTGCGGCCGGAGGCCCCCAGCACCGGCGAGGTGCTGTTCGGCGGCGCCTGGGCCGGAGGCCGGCAGGCGGCCGGCATCGATGGTGCGGGGCGCTTGCTGCGCGAGGACCTGCTGGTGCTCGACGAGCGCGCGCCGCTGCTGGCCGGCCGCGATGCGTCGCACCTGCTCGATACCTGGCTGTTCGCCGGCAATGTCCCGCTGGTGCGCCACGTGCTCGCCGGCGGCGAGTGGGTCGTGCGCGACTTCCGCCACCGCGACGAGGAGCGCATCGCCGAGGCCTATCGCGCCACCGCTGAGGCGCTGCGCGCAACCGCCTGATCGCGGCACCGCCCGGCCCGCGGCCGGGCATCACCGGGCCGGCTGCCGGCGCGTGCTACCATCGCGGCGTTTGGCCATCCAAATGGTGCGCGCCCGCAGCGCGCGAAGACGCAGGCGAGGAACGATGCAGATTCAGACCAAGCTGCCGAAGGTCGGCACGACGATTTTCACCGTGATGAGCCAGCTCGCGGCCGAGCACCAGGCGGTCAACCTCGGGCAGGGCTTTCCCGACTTCGACGGCCCGCAGGCGCTGCGCGACGCGCTGGCGGCGGCGATGAATGCCGGCAGGAACCAGTACGCGCCGATGACCGGAATCCCGGCATTGCGCCAGCAGATCGCGCGCAAGACGCAGGCGCTGTACGGCCACGCCGTCGACGCCGACACGGACGTGACGGTGACCTCGGGCGCCACCGAGGCCCTGTTCGCGGCGATCGCCGCGGTGGTACGCGGCGGCGACGAGGTGATCGTGCTCGACCCGTGCTACGACAGCTACGAGCCGGCGATCGAGCTCAACGGCGCACGCGCCGTGCACGTGCCGCTGAACCTCGCCGCGGATTTTGCGGTGGACTGGCAGCGCGTGAGGGATGCGATCACGCCGGCCACGCGCATGATCATCGTCAACACGCCGCACAATCCCTGTGGCGCTGTGTTCTCCGCGGCCGACTTGGACGCGTTGGCCGAGCTGACGCGCGACACCGGCATCTTCGTGCTGTCCGACGAGGTCTACGAGCACATCGTCTTCGATGGCGCCGCCCACCAGAGCGTCCTGCGCCATCCGGAGCTGGCCGCGCGCAGCTTCGTCGTGTCCTCGTTCGGCAAGACCTACCACTGCACCGGCTGGAAGGTCGGCTACTGCATCGCGCCGCCGGCGCTGAGCGCAGAGTTCCGCAAGGTGCACCAGTACCTGACGTTCTGCACGTTCTCGCCGGCGCAGTGGGCGCTGGCCGATGTGCTCGAGCACCTGCCCTCGCACTACCTGGACCTGCCGGCGTTCTACCAGGCCAAGCGCGACCGTTTCCGCGCGCTGTTGGCGGGGTCGAAGTTCCGCCTGCTGCCGGTCGCCGGCGCCTATTTCCAGGTCGTGGACTATTCGGCGCTGAGCGATCGCGGCGACATCGAGTTCAGCCAGTGGCTGGTCCGCGAGGCCGGCGTCGCGGCGATCCCGGTCTCGGCGTTCTACGAGACGCCGCCGCGCGACGCGCGCCTGATCCGCTTCTGCTTCGCCAAGACCGACGGCGTGCTCGAGCAGGCCGCCGAGCGGCTGCAGAGGCTGTGACCATGAGCCTGCCGCCGCTGCGCGTATCACTGGTCCAGGGCGACACGCGCTGGCACGACCCGGCCGCCAACCGCGCCTACTACGGCGCGCGGATCGCGGCGCTGAAGGGGCAGGGCGACCTGATCGTGCTGCCCGAGACCTTCCTGAGCGGCTTCACCAACGAAGCCCTGGTCAACGCCGAGACCATGGACGGCGAAGGCCTGCGCTGGCTGCGGGCGGCGGCTGCCGATGCCGGCGCTGTCGTATCCGGCAGCCTGGTCGTCCGTCACGGCGATACCTGCGTCAACCGCCTGGTCTGGATGCGGCCGGACGGCAGCCATGCGTTGTACGACAAGCGGCACCTGTTCAGGATGGCCGGCGAGCACGAGCGCTACGGCAGCGGACGCGAGCGCCTGGTGGTCGAGCTGAACGGCTGGCGCATCTGCCCGCAGGTCTGCTACGACCTGCGCTTCCCGGTCTGGCTGCGCAACCGCTACGACCGCGCTGCCGGGCGCTTCGACTACGACCTGCTGATCTTCGTCGCCAACTGGCCCAGTCCGCGCCGCCACGCCTGGCGCACCCTGCTGCGCGCGCGCGCGATCGAGAACCTGGCGTACTGCGCCGGCGTCAACCGGGTCGGCACCGACGGCAACGCGCTGGCCTATGCCGGCGACAGCGCCGTACTGGATTTCCTCGGCCAGCCGCTGGTCGACCTGGGCGCGCAGGAGCAGGTCGTCACGGTCACGCTGGATCCGGCCGCGCTGGCGGCGCACCGGCAGCGTTTCCCGGCCTGGATGGACGCCGACGACTTCCAGCTCGATCCCTGAGGCCGCGCGCCGGCCCGCTCCGGTGGGAGACGGCCATCTGGACGGCCATATGGTTATGCTGGCGGCAGGTTGGACGCGGCGGGGTCGATTGCATAGGCTAGTTCGACGATCCCTGCGGAGCCTGCCGATGAAACGCCTGACCCTGGGCCTTGCGTTCCTGCTTTCGATCGGCGCCGCGAACGCCGCCGACGTCGCCCTGTTCAACGTCTCCTACGATCCCACGCGCGAGCTCTACCAGCAGATCAACGCGCAGTTCGCCGCGTACTGGAAGGAGAAGACCGGCGACACCGTGACGATCAAGCAGTCGCACGGTGGCTCGTCCAAGCAGGCGCGCGCGATCCTCGACGGCCTGGAGGCCGACGTCGCCACGCTGGGCATCGCCTCGGACATCGATGCCCTGCACGAGAAGGGCGGTCTGCTGCCGGCCGACTGGCAGGCGCGCCTGCCCGGCGACAGCACGCCGTACGTCTCGACGATCGTGCTGCTGGTGCGCAAGGGCAACCCCAAGGCGGTGCGCGACTGGGACGACCTGGTCAAGCCCGGCGTCGCGGTCATCACGCCGAATCCGAAGACCTCGGCGGGTGCGCGCTGGAACGTGCTGGCCGCCTACGCCTTCGCGCTCAAGCGCGAGGGCGGCGACGAGGCGAAGGCCAAGGCGTTCCTCGGTGCCTTGTTCAAGAACGTTCCGGTGCTCGACACCGGCGCCCGCGGCTCCACCGTCACCTTCGCCCAGCGCGGCCTCGGCGACGTGCTGATCGCCTGGGAGAACGAGGCGCACCTGGTCCTCAAGGAGTTCGGTGCCGACAAGTTCGACATCGTCGTGCCGCCCTCGTCGATCCTGGCCCAGCCGCCGGTCGCGGTGGTGGACACCTATGCGAAGAAGCATGGCACCGAGGCGCTGGCCGAGGCCTACCTGCGCTACCTCTACACGCCCGAGGCGCAGGAGATCATCGCCCGCAACCATTACCGGCCGCTGGATCCCGGTGTCGCCGCGCGCTACCAGGACCAGTTCCCGAAGCTCGACCTGGTGACGATCCAGGCCTTCGGCGGCTGGAAGGTCGCGCAGGCGAAGTTCTTCGGCGACGGCGGCATCTTCGACCAGATCTACGCCGCGCCGTAACCCCGGCCGCCGGAGCAGGAGAGCCACGATGAGCGCCAGCGCCGTTCTGCCGTCCCCCATCGTGCGCAGGCACCGCTCGGTGCTGCCGGGCTTCGGCCTCACGCTCGGCTTCACGCTGGCCTACCTGTCGCTGATCGTGCTGCTGCCGCTCGCCGCGCTGCTGCTGCGCGCGGCCGGCCTGGGCTGGTCCGGCATCCTCGCCGTGCTCGATTCGCCGCGCGTGGGCCACGCGCTGTGGCTGAGCTTCGGCGGCGCGCTGGCCGCGGCTGCGATCAATGCGGTGTTCGGCGCGCTGATCGCCTGGACCTTCGTGCGCTACAGCTTCCCCGGCAAGCGCCTGTTCCAGGCAATGGTCGACCTGCCGTTTGCGCTGCCGACGGCCGTGGCCGGCATCGCGCTGACCTCGCTGTACGCGGCCAACGGCTGGATCGGAAAGCCGCTGGCGGCGATCGGCGTCCAGGTCGCCTACACGCCGCTCGGCGTGGTGCTGGCGATGACCTTCGTCGGCCTGCCGTTCGTCGTGCGCACGCTCGAGCCGGTGCTGGAGGAGGCCGAGAAGCAACTGGAGGAAGCCGCCGCGACCCTCGGCGCCACGCGCTGGCAGACGATCACGCGGATCGTGGTGCCGGCCGCACTGCCGGCGCTGCTGACCGGTACCGCGCTGGCGTTCGCGCGTGCGGTGGGTGAATACGGCTCGATCATCTTCATCGCCGGCAACCTGCCGGGCATCTCGGAGATCGCGCCGCTGCTGATCATGATCCGCCTGGAGGAGTTCGACTACGCCGGCGCCACGGTGATCGCCGCGGCGATGCTCGGGCTGTCGTTCCTGGTCCTGCTGGCGATCAACCTGTTGCAACACTGGAGCCGCAGCCGCGGCGCCTGACGAAACCCAAGGACTCCACGATGAAACGCTTGCTGTTTTCGCTGATGGCCGTGCTGGCCGCCGGCCCCGCTACCGCCGCCGGCCTGCTGAACGTCAGCTACGACGTCGCCCGCGGGCTCTACCAGGAGCTCAATCCGCTGTTCGTCACGCACTGGAAGCAGACCCACGGCGAGACCGTGGACATCGATCAGTCGCACGGCGGCTCCAGCAAGCAGGCGCGCGCGGTGATCGACGGCCTGGCGGCGGACGTCGTGACGATGAACAGCCCGCTCGACATCGACGTGCTCGCCGACGCCGGCCTGCTGCCCAAGACCTGGGCGGCGGCGTTCCCCGAGCGCAGCAGCCCGTCCTGGTCGGCGATCGTCTTCGTCGTGCGCAAGGGCAATCCCAAGCAGGTCGCCGACTGGCCGGACCTGGTCCGCGGCGACGTCAAGGCGGTGCTTCCGAACCCCAAGACCTCCGGCAACGGCCGCTACAGTTACCTGGCGGCCTGGCACTACGCGCGCAGCCAGCCCGGCGCCACGGAGGCATCGGCGATCGATTTCGAGAAGCGGTTCTTCGCCAACGTGCCGGTGCTCGACATCGGCGGCCGCGACGCGACCACGACCTTCGCCCACCGCGGCATCGGCGACGCGCTGCTGACCTTCGAGAGCGAGGCCAAGGTGATCCTCGCCACGTTCGGGGCCGACCGCTTCGAGATCGTCTATCCGTCGCTGAGCGTGCGCGCGGACAATCCGGTCGCCGTGGTCGAGAAGAACACCGCGCGCAAGGGCACGACGGCGCTGGCCAAGGCCTACCTGGCCTTCCACTACGGCAAGGCGGCGCAGGCGGTCTTCGCCAAGCACGGGCTGCGTCCGGTGGACGCCGAGGTGGCGGCCGTGCACGCGGCGGCCTTCCCGCCGATCGCGACCTTCACCGTCGAAGAGGCCTTCGGCGGCTGGCCGGCCGCGCAGGCGGCGCATTTCGCCAGTGGCGCGCATTTCGACCGGATCATCGCCGAGGTCCGCAAGTGACGGCCGGAGCGCCCCGGTGAGCGCCACGCGCCGCCGCGCGCGCACGGCGACCGGCGAGCCGGCCGTCGTGCGCTGGCTGCTGATCGTGTTGACCGTGGCGTTCCTCGCGCTGTTCCTGCTGCTGCCGCTGGCGTTGATGTTCGCGCAGGCGTTCGCCGGCGGCGTCAAGGCCTACTTCGCGGCGATCACCGAGAGCGACGCGCTGGCGGCGATCCGCCTGACCCTGATCGCGGCGGCGATCGCGGTACCGCTGAACGCGGTCTTCGGCGTGGCCGCGGCCTGGGCGATCGCCAAGTTCGAGTTTCGCGGCAAGAACCTGCTGACGACGCTGATCGACCTGCCGTTCTCGGTGTCGCCGGTCATCGCCGGCATGGTATTCATCCTGCTGTTCGGTGCGCACGGCTGGTTCGGCGCGTGGCTGATCGAGCACGACGTCAAGATCGTGTTTGCCCTGCCGGGCATCGTGCTGGCGACGATCTTCGTGACGTTCCCGTTCATCGCGCGCGAGCTGATCCCGTTGATGGAGGCGCAGGGCAGCAGCGAGGAGCAGGCCGCGCTCACGCTCGGCGCCGGCGGCTGGAAGGTGTTCTGGCACGTCACCCTGCCGAACGTGCGCTGGGGCCTGCTCTACGGCGTGCTGCTGTGCAATGCGCGTGCGATGGGCGAGTTCGGCGCGGTCTCGGTGGTCAGCGGCCACATCCGCGGGTTGACCAACACGATGCCGCTGCACGTGGAAGTGCTCTACAACGACTACCAGTTCGCCGCGGCGTTCGCGGTGGCATCGCTGCTGGCGCTGCTGGCCCTGGTCACGCTGGGGCTCAAGAGCCTGCTCGAATGGCGCCACGGCGACGAGCTGGCGGCGTTGCGGGGCAGGTGAGCCCGCCGATGTTTTGCATCCTGTTAACGCCGCAGGCGGAACAATCGTTCTGCGGTCGATCGATTCCTGCAAAGGCGCATGACCGGTGAAGATCACGATACGCAACGTCGGCAAGCATTACGGCGCGGTGAGCGCGCTGGAGGCGGTCGACCTGGACATCGCCTCGGGCGAGCTGCTCGCCTTGCTGGGACCGTCCGGCTCCGGCAAGACCACGCTGCTGCGCGCGATCGCCGGCCTGGAGGGCATCGACCAGGGCAGCATCGCCTTCGGCGAGATCGACGCGACGCGCCTGTCGGTGCAGGAGCGCCGCGTCGGCTTCGTGTTCCAGCACTACGCGTTGTTCAAGCACATGAACGTGCTCGACAACGTCACCTTCGGCCTGCGCATGCGGCCACGCGCGGAGCGCCCGCCACGCGCGGCAATCCGCGCGCGCGGCAGCGAGCTGCTGGCCCTGGTCCAGCTCGGCGGCCTGGAGGCGCGCTATCCCAATCAGCTGTCCGGCGGCCAGCGCCAGCGTGTCGCGCTGGCGCGCGCGCTGGCGATCGAGCCGCGCGTGCTGTTACTCGACGAACCGTTCGGCGCGCTCGACGCCAAGGTCCGCAAGGAGCTGCGCGTGTGGCTGCGTGCGCTGCACCGCGAGCTCGGCTACACCACGGTCTTCGTGACGCACGACCAGGACGAGGCGCTGGAACTGGCCGATCGCGTGGTCGTCATGAACGCCGGGCGCATCGAGCAGGTCGATACGCCGGAGGCGATCGTGCGGCGGCCGGCGACTGCCTTCGTCGCCGACTTCATCGAGTCGCGCGACGAGCGGCGCCCGCCGTCGCCTCCGCGGTTCGCGCTGGCGCACTAGGCTTCGCCTTCATCCCCGGGGCGCGCGCAGGAGCGGTGCGGCCCGGCCGGGGATCGATGGATACACGCCCTCGCGTCGCGGACGCGCCTGCCGGCTGCGGTGCGATCCGGTGCGGCGCCCGGCCCGCTCACGGCTCGAAGCCGTCGACGAAGAGGCGGTCATTGCAGTCCCGGTGCCACGGCGTGGTGCCGGTCGCGGCATCCCAGGCGGCACTCGGTGTCGCTGCCAGCGGGTTGGGGCACAGCGTGGATCCGTCGGCGACCAGGATGCTGCCGGGCGGTGGCTCGGGCACGCTGCCGCTCAGCCGGTTGTCCTCGATGCGCAGGCGGCGCAGGGCGGTGCCGACCGGCGGCACGCTGCCGGTCAGCCGGTTGCCGGCGGCGCGGAAGCTGTCGAGCTTCGCCGCGTCGGCCAGGGCCGGCAGCGCACCGGTCAGCCGGTTGTCCGAGACGCTGTACTCGGTCAGGTCCGTCGCTCCGGCCAGCGGCGGGATCGTGCCGCTCAACTGGTTGCCGACCGCCGAGAAGTGGCCGATCGGCAGCCCGTCCAGCGCCGGCAGCGGCCCGCTGAGCTGGTTGTAGCTGAGCGTGAGCACGCGCAGGCGGGTCAGCTCGGACAGGTCCGGGATCGGCCCGCTCAGCGCGTTGTCGTCGAGCAGCAGGTTGGCGAGCTGGGGCAGCGCCGTCAGCGGCGGAACGGTCCCGCTGAGCCGGTTGCGCGAGAGTTCCAGCAGGTTCAGGCGCGGCAGGCCGGAAAGGGCCGGCAGCGGCCCGTCGATCAGGTTGTCCGAGGCGCGCAGCGTGGTCAGCGCGTTCAGCCCGGCCAGGCTCGGCAACGGCCCTTCGAGCCGGTTCTCGCGCACGTCGAGCCAGTTCAGGGACGAAAGGCCGGTCAGGCTCGGCAGCGGCCCGCTGAGCTGGTTGCGGTTGGCGTAGAACGCGGCCAGCTGGGTCATCGACGCCAGCGGCGGCAGCGGGCCGCTCAGCTGGTTGCTGCCGAGCAGCACCGTCTGTACGCGCGTGAGATTACCGAGCGAGGCCGGCAGCGTGCCGACCAGGTGGTTGTTCGACAACGACAGCACCATCACGCGGTCATTGAGGCAGGTGATGCCGAACCAGGCGCATTCGCCACCGGGCGGACCGTTCCAGCCGGTCGAGTCGGTCCAGCCGCTGCCGCCGGTCGCGGCATAGAGGTCGAGCAAGGCGGCGCGTTCGTCGGCGGGGACCTGGGCGGCCAGCGGCGCGGCGGCGCAGGCGGCGAGCACGGCGATGAAACGGGCGAGGCGATGGATCGGCATCGGAAGCGACCTGACGGGAACTTGCCCTCCAAGGCGCAGCAGCACGCGGCGGTGTCGCATGCCGCGGTGGGATTTCCGGTCGGGCGGGCCGTTCGCGTCGTGCCTACCGGGCGGCGGCGCCCTGGCGCGCCCGTGCGTCGGCGATCAGCGCGGTCAGCGCGGCGCGGTCGTCCGGGTTCGCCGCCCCGGCCTTGACGTAGACCGCCAGCGCCCGGTTGGCCTCGTCGATCGCCGCCGCGGTGTCCTCGCGCTGCAGCGCGACCCGTGCCGCGACCGCATGGAGGTCGCCGAGCCTGACGTCGTCGGCCTCGTACAGCGTCGGTGCCAGGCGCAGCGCCTCGTCGATCGCCTCGACCGCCTCGGCGTGCCGGCCCAATGCGGCGTAGTAGCCGGCCAGGTGCGACAGCGGCAGTGCCAGGCGCGGATAGTCGTGCCCCATCACGCTGCGCTTGAGCGCGATCGAGCGCTCCTGCAGCGGCAGCGCGTCGGCGGTCCGGCCCAGGCGGTCGAGCAGCAGGGCCTGGTTGTTGAGGTTGATCGAGATGTCGAGCTCGGGCAGCGGGTCGATCGTCTCGAGCAGGTCCAGTACGCGCGCGTAGTTCGCGCCGGCCGCCTCGTAGCGGCCCAGGCCGTACTCGGCCGAGGCGAGGTTGCTGAGCGTGACGGCCCGGTCGCGCGCCGCATCCGGCCCGGGCACGCGCGTCTGCAGCGCGAGCGAGTCCTCGGCCCTGCGATGGGCCTCCTCCCAGCGGCCGAGGTCGCCGAGCAGGGCGGCGTAGTCGCTGAGCACATGGGCGCGCTGGCGGTCACCGGCCGCATCGCGCGAGCAGGCGGCCAGCGCCTGCTGCAGCAGGCTTTCGGCACGGCCGGTGTCGCCAGCGTTCCATTCGAGCATCGCCTGGGTCTTGAGCGTCTCGGCCAGCGCGTCGCCGCCGTCGCCGGCGCGTAGCGCCGCGGCGCGTTCGAGCTGTGCGCGCGCCGCGTCGGCGCGTTCGAGCGACAGGTACGCCTGGCCGAGCGCCTGGCGGATGTCGCCTTCCAGTTCCGGCTGGTCGGCGAGCTCGCGCGGAATGTCCTCGACCGCGCGGTCGAGTGCGTCCACCAGCAGCGGCGGGCGGCCGTGCAGGTAGGGGTCGGCGCGCGCGATCATGCCGGTCAGGAAGGCGTTGGCGCGCCGCGCGCGTTCGGCTTCGGCACGCGCGCGGCCGGCCTGGTCGAGCGCCACCGCCAGGCCGGCCGCCAGCGCCAGCACGGCCAGGAGCAGCGCCGTGGCCGGCAGCCAATGCCGCCGCAGCAGCTTGCCGGTGCGGTACCAGGCGCCGCCGGCGCGTGCCTGCACCGGGCGCTTGTCGAGCCAGCGCTGCAGGTCGTCGGCGAACGCCTGCGCCGAGGGATAGCGCTGCCCCGGCTCCGGCTGCAGGGCCTTCAGCACGACGCGATCGAGGTCGCCGCGCAGCGTGCGCTGCCATTCGCCGGCGCCGCGTGCCGGCAGCGCCAGCGCGGTGCCGTCGATGCGGCTGCTCGGCCGCGCCGGGGTGTGCGTGGCCGTCCACTGTGCCAGCTCCAGCAGCGAACGGCCTTCGGCCGCCTGCGCCTGCACGCCGGTCAGCAGCTCGTACAGCAGCAGGCCGAGCGCGTAGACGTCGCAGGCGGTGGTCAGGGGTTGCCCGGCGAGCTGCTCGGGGCTGGCGTAGCCGGGCGTCATCGGCATCAGGCCGGTGCGGGTCGCGTCGCCGCCGAGGCGGCCGTCGAGCGACTTGGCGATGCCGAAGTCGAGCAGCTTGACCTGGCCCTCGCCGGTGACCAGCACGTTGCCGGGCTTGATGTCGCGGTGGATGATCAGCGCGCGGTGCGCCGCGTCGACGGCGGCGAGCACCTGCAGGAACACGCGCACGCGCGCCTGCACGTCGAGGTCGCGCTGGCGGCACCAGGCATCGATGCGCAGGCCGTCGACGTACTCCATCACCACGTAGGGGCGTCCGTCGGCGGTGGTCCCTCCGTCGAGCACGCGCGCGATGTTGGGGTGCTCGATCCAGGCCAGGAACTGGCGCTCCGCCTCGGCGCGGTGGATCGTCTCGGGATCGGCCGACAGGCCGGCGAGCAGCTTGATCGCGACGCGCTGCTGGTAGCCGTCGCGCCGCTCGGCAAGAAACACCTGGCCCATGCCGCCGCTGCCGATGCGGTCGAGCAGCCGGTACGGGCCGAGTTCCACCGGTGCCTTGAAGACCGGCGGTTCCAGGAAGCCTGCGCTCGCCGCATGGGCGGCCAGCAGGGCACGCGCCTGTTCCAGGAGCGCAGGTTCGCCGCCGGCAGCGGCCTGGACGAACGCGTCGCGCTCCGCCGGGGGTCGCTCCAACGCCGCCTCCAGCAGGGCCAGCGCCCGTGGGTCCGTCATGTGAGGGCCTGGAACAGGAACGCCCGCGCCACCTCCCAGTCGCGCTGCGCGGTGGCTCGCGAAATACCGAGCAGGTTGGCGATGTCGGTCATCTCGATGCCGGCGAAGTAGCGCAGCTCGACCACGCGCGCCTTGCGCGCGTCGGTGGCCTCCAGCGTGCGCAGGGCCTGGTCGAGCGCGAGGATGTCGATGCGGTCGCCGCTGCCGTCGGCCAGCCCCGACAGCGTGACGTCCTCGCGCTGGCCGCCGCCGCGCTTGGCCGCATCGCGCCGGCGCGCGTGGTCGACCAGCACCTGGCGCATGCGCCGCGCAGCGATCGCGAAGAACTGGCGGCGATCCTCGGGCGCGAAGGAGGCCTCGCCCGACAGGCGCAGCCAGGCCTCGTGGACCAGGGCCGTCGGCGTCAGCGTGTGGCCGGCGCGCTCGCCGGACAGGTGGCGCGCGGCGATCCGGCGCAGCTCGTCGTAGACCAGGGGCAGCAGGTCCGACTCGGCGCCCGGCTCGCCGGCCGACAACCGCTGCAGCAGAACCGTGATCGCGCCCGTATCGTCCATCGTCTCCCCCGGCCGCTGCCGATTGTAGCTGCGTGAAGCGACGCCGCGCCGGCCGCGGCCGGACGCTACAGCGGCTTGGCCATGCGCAGCATCTCGGTCCCGAAGCCGCGCTGCTCGTAGAGCGCGCGGGCGGCCTGGTTGCCGGGGAAGACCGCCAGCGTCAGGTGCCGGCAATGGCGCTGGCGCGCCCAGGCCTCGGCTTCGGCGAGCAGGGCGCTGCCGATGCCGCGGCGGTCGTGGCCGGGCGCGACCGCCAGGTCGGATATGTGGCAGTTGGTGGCACCGGTGAAGTAGTCGGTGGTCAGCTGCAGGTGCAGGAAGCCGACGCGCTCGCCGTCGTCGTCCTCGGCGACGAACAGGTGCGAGCCGGCCGGCTGCTCGGCCAGGTGGCGGGCCAGGTCGCGGCGGATGCCGGCCAGGCACTCGCCGGCGCGGCGCCAGGCGGGCAGCTCGAACGCGACGAAGCGGCGCGCCAGGTCGAGCACGAACGCATCGTCGCCGGCACCGGCGAGCCGGATGTGGATCTGTGCGCGCTCGCCCATCGCCGCCGTTCCCGCCGCTATCCGAACAGGGCGTCCGGCAGTGCCATCAGCGTGTCGGCGCCGGACCGGATGGCCGCCCGGTGGGTGCTCGTGCGCGGCAGGAGGCGGGCGAAGTAGAAGCGCGCGGTGTGCAGCTTGGCGTTCTTGAAATCGGCCGGTTGCGCAGAGGCGTTGGCGGCGGCGACGCTGCGCGCCCAGAAATAGGCCAGCGCGACGTAGCCGGAATAGAACAGGTAGTCCACCGCGGCTGCGCCGACTTCGTCGGGATTGCCCTGCGCCTTCTGGCCGATCTCGAGCGTGAGCTCGCTCCATTCCTTGGCGGCGATCGCCAGCGGGGCGATGAACTCGGCCAGGGCGGCGTCGCCGGCGTGCTGCTGGCAGAACCCGCCGATCTCCTCGAGGAAGTGCTTGAGGCCGGCGCCGCGCAGCTGCAGGATCTTGCGGCCGAGCAGGTCGTTGGCCTGGATCTGCGTGGTGCCCTCGTAGATCGTCGTGATGCGGGCATCGCGCGCGTACTGCTCGACGCCGGTCTCGGCGATGTAGCCGTGGCCGCCGAACACCTGGATCGCGTCGTAGGTCGCTTCCTGCGCCAGTTCGGTCAGCAGGCCCTTGACGATCGGCGTCAGGAACGAGACCAGCTCCTCGTTGCGGCGCCGCTCGTCCTCGTCGGTGCCATGGGTCGAGATGTCGTGGCGCGTGTAGGCGTACAGCGCCAGCAGCCGGCCGCCTTCGGCGAAGGCCTTCTGCGTCAGCAGCATGCGCCGGATGTCCGGATGGACGATCAGCGGGTCGGCCGGCTTGTCCGGATAGCGCGGACCGGTGGCCGCGCGCATCTGCACGCGCTCGCGGGCGTAGCGCAGCGCGTTCTGGTAGCCGCGCTCGATCAGGCCCAGGCCCTGCACGCCGACCGCGAGGCGCGCGGTGTTCATCATCGTGAACATCGCGTTGAGGCCCTTGTTCGGCGCGCCGATCAGCCAGCCGTCGGCGCCGTCGAAGTTCATCACACAGGTGACCGAGGCCTTGATGCCCATCTTGTGCTCGATCGAGCCGACCGCCAGCGCGTTGCGCTCGCCCTGCGCGCCGTCGCGGCCGACGCGGAACTTCGGCACGATGAACAGCGAGATGCCCTTGACGCCGGGCGGCGCATCCGGGAGGCGCGCCAGCACCAGGTGCACGATGTTGTCGGCGAGGTCGTGCTCGCCGGCAGTGATGAAGATCTTGGTGCCGGTGATGCGGTAGCTGCCGTCGGGCTGGGGCTCGGCACGCGTCTTGAGCAAGCCGAGGTCGGTGCCGCAGTGCGGCTCGGTCAGGCACATCGTGCCGGTCCAGCGGCCCTCGGTGATCGGCTTGAGGAACGCATCGCGCTGCCAGTCCTCGCCGTGCGCCTTGAGTGCCTCGACCGCGCCGTGCGAGAGCATCGGGAAGTTGCCCCAGGAGACGTTGGCCGAGTCGATCATCTCCTTGACGATCGCGCCGACCACTTCGGGCAGCTCCTGTCCGCCGTAGACGGCCGGCGTCGTCAGCCCGGTCCAGCCGCCTTCGACGTACTGGCGGAACGCTTCCTTGAAGCCCTTGGGCGTGGTGACGCTGGCGCTGGCCTTGTCGAGCGTGCAGCCTTCCTGGTCGCCGCTCTGGTTGATCGGCGCCAGCACCTGCTCGGCGAATCGGGCGGCTTCATCCAGCACGGCGTCGACGATGTCGCGACCGGCGGCCTCGAAGCCGGGCAGGCGCTGGTAGAGCGCATCGGCGCCGAGCACGTCGAACAGGGCGAAGCGGATGTCGGCAAGCGGAGCGGCGTAGACGGTCATGGCGGTTCCTGCGGTAACGGGGCCGGCGCGCGTCAGCGCCAGGTGTTCTTGAGTCCGGGGACCGGCGAGAGCCGGCTGGCGCGATCGAACGGATAGGTCTTCTTCGGATCGGACACGTCGATGTCGCCGGTGAGCTGGTAGGCGAAGCCGGCGGCCGGCAGCTTGGCCGAAACGCGCAGCGTCGTCTCGGCCACCTCGGCGCTGTTGCCGACGATGTCGATGCCGAGCGGCATCGCGAGCTTGCCCACTTCGGTGCCGTCGATCGAGACGGTCGCGTCGAGGCGGCCGAACACCATCGGCACCGTGCTGAAGTTCTGGATGCGCATGGTGACGCGCCAGGTGCCGTCGTCCTCGACGACCAGCTGCTGGATGCTGGCGGTCGGCGGATTGATGCGCTTGACCGGGCCGCTGCCGCAGCCGGCGAGCGCGAGCATCGCGGCGAACGCGACGATCGAGTTGCGAATGCTCATCGAAATCCTCGAACGATCGTTTGAATCGCGCAAGAGTAGCCGGTTCGGCCGGTCGCGAAAAGCTGCAGCGCAAAGCCCGCCGTCCGGGCCGCGTCGTGCCGGAACGTCAGCGCCGGACCTGTCGCCGCGCGAAGCCGTCCACCGGCAGGTGGTCGGCCACCGTGCCCGACTGCAGCAGCACGACGTCGTCGGCCAGCGCGATGACCTCGGCCGGCTGGTGCGAGACCAGGATCATCGCCATGCCCAGCTCGATCTTGAGCCGGACCAGGTGGTCCAGCACCTGGTCGCGCGCTTCGCGGTGCAGTCCGGTCAGCGGTTCGTCGAGCAGCAGGACGCGCGGGCCGGACAGCAGGGCGCGGCCGATCGCGACGCGCTGGCGCTCGCCGCCGGACAGGTGGGCCGGTTCGCGCGCCAGCAGGGCGGCGAGGTCGAGCAGCTCGACGATGCGATCCAGCTCCGTGCCGGACCGGTGGCGCGCCCGCGCGCCGTAGAGCAGGTTGGCGCGCACGCTCATGTGCGGGAACAGCCGGCCGTCCTGGAACACATAGCCGATCTGCCGGCGCGACACCGGCACGCTGAGGCCGGCGGCACGGTCGAACAGCACCTGGCCGTCGAGCACGATGCGGCCGGCCGCCGGTTCGAGCAGGCCGGCGATCGCGTTGAGGACGGTGGTCTTGCCGGCGCCGGAGTCGCCGAACAGGGCCAGCACGCGGGCCGGCGCGCGGAAGGTGACGTCGATCGCCAGGTCCGAGAAGGCGTGGCGCAGCGCGACCTCAATCATCGCCGCGGCGCCTCCACAGCGCGCCGCCGAGCAGCGCCGCGACCACGGTCGCCGCCAGCGCGACGGCGAACGCGACCACCGTCAACCGCTGCACGCCGGCCTCGCCGCCGGGGACGTTCATCAGTTCGTAGATCGCGATCGGTAGCGTGCGGGTCTCGCCGGGGATGTTCGAGACGAAGCTGATCGTGGCGCCGAACTCGCCGAAGGCACGGGCGAACGCCAGCACGCAGCCGGCCAGGATGCCGCCGGAGGAGAGCGGCAGCACGATCGTCACGAAGCGGCGCCAGCCGCCGGCGCCGAGCGTTTCGGCGGCACGCTCCAGGCGCCGGTCGACACCGTCGAAGGCGACGCGGATCGACAGCACCAGCAACGGGAAGCCCATCACCGCGGCCGCCAGCACGGCGCCGGTCCAGCGGAATGCGAAGACGATGCCGGCCGCCGCCAGCCACTCGCCGATCGCGCCGTTGCGCCCGAACAGCACCAGCAGCGCATAGCCGGTCACCACCGGCGGCAGCGTCAGCGGCAGGAACAGCAGTCCCTCGACCAGCAGCCGGCCCGGGAAGCGCGTGCGCGACAGCAGCCAGGCCAGCGCGAGCGCGAACGGCAGCGAGACGATCACGCTGATCAGGGCGACGCGCAGGCTCAGCAGCAGGGCGGCGGTTTCGTCGGGCGTCAGCATCCGGTGGGTGGGCGGCGCGGCAAAGACGCGAGTGTGCCAGCTATCGGCCTGCCGGCGCCGCGGTCGCCGTCGCAGCCGGGGCCGGCAGCACGTCGAAGCCGAACCGCTCGAACACCGCGCGGGCGTGCGCGCCGCGCAGCAGCACCGCCAGCGCCCGCGCCTCGCGGCCGTCGCCGGCCTTCAGCACCGCCAGCGGATAGACCACCGGTGGGTGGCTCGCGGATGGAAAAGTGTCGACGATGCGCACGGCCGGCTCGGACACCGCGTCGGAGCGGTAGACGATGCCGAGCGGCGCCTCGCCGCGCGCGACGAACGCGAGCGCGGCGCGCACGCTCTCGGCGGCGACCAGGCGCGTGGCGGCCGTGTCCCAGACGCCGAGCGTGGTCAGTGCCGCCTTGGCGTACTTGCCGGCCGGCACGCTGTTGGGCTCGCCGATCGCCAGGCGGCCGTCGGTACCGAGCGCGCCGGCCAGATCGAAGCCCGGCGCGATGCGCCGCTCGACCGCGCTCGCCGCCGGCGCGACCAGGACCAGGGCATTGCCGAGCAGGTCCGTGCGCGTGCCGTCCGCGATCGCGCCGCGCTGCTCGACGTAGTCCATCCAGTCGCGGTCGGCCGAGATGAACAGGCCCGCCGGCGCGCCGTGCTCGATCTGCCGGGCCAGCTGCGAGGAGGCGGCGTAGCTGGCCTTGATCGTTCCGATCGCCTGCGCGTCCGGCGTGGCGAGGATCGTGTCGAGCGCCGGCTTGAGGCTGGCGGCGGCGAACACCAGCAGCTCGGCGGCGCGCAGCGGCGCGGCCGGCAGCAGGATCGAGGCGGCCATCAGGCCGAGGCGGAGCCAGAGGGCGGGCAGGCGAACGGTCATCGGAGGCTCCGGCAGGCGGTGGGGAAGGGAAGAGTCGCTATCATCGATGTCCGTCCGAGGAGCCGCCATGACCCGACAGGATCCGCCCGCCGTTCGCATGCCCACGCTCAGCTTGCGCGTGATGCACGGCCGCAAGGGCATCCTCGGGCCGGGCAAGGCCGATCTGCTCGAAGGCATCCGCGATACCGGTTCGATCGCAGCGGCCGGGCGGCGCATGAAGATGAGCTACAAGCGCGCCTGGCAGTTGGCCGAAGAGCTCAACACCGGCTTCCGCGGCCCGCTGATCGAGGCGAGCAAGGGCGGCAGCGGCGGCGGCGGTGCCCAGCTCACGGCGCTCGGCCACGAGGTGCTCGCCGGCTACCGGTCGATCCAGGCCGCGTGCGACCGCGCCGCCGGCAAGGCGCTGGCCGCGCTGCAGCGGCAGCTGGCGCCGGACTGACCGGCTCAGCCGGCCGGCCCGGCGCCGGGCCGGCGGCAGCGGGAACGCATGGGCATCACCGCGGACGGTTGTGGAATCGGCATTCACGTCGATATAGTCGTACGGAAATATCGGTGCTGGCAAGCGACGGCGCCCTTTCCGGAGACCCCAGCAATGCGCAATCTGGCCGCGGCGATCGCCGCCTGTCTCGCGTCGTCGATCCCCCTGGCCGCGGCTGCCGAAGCCGGCGCCGCGGCCGAGTCGGACATCTTCAGCCTCGGCGTGGTCGAGGTGATCGGCATCCCGCCGCTGCGGCCCGCGCCGGGCAGCGAGCGCGTCGACGCCGAAGCCATCGAGCGTCACGACCGGCGCGACGTCGCCGAGGCGCTCGACCTGTTGCCCGGCGTCACGCTGCAGAACGTCGGCCAGCGCCGCGAGCGCATGGTCTGGATCCGCGGCTTCAACAGCCGCCAAATCCCGATCTACATCGACGGCGTGCCGGTCTACGTGCCGTACGACGGCAACATCGACCTGGCGCGGTTCGGCGTGGACAGCCTGTCCGAGATCGTCGTGACCAAGGGGCTGACCTCGGTGCTCTACGGGCCCAATGCGCTCGGCGGCAGCGTCAACCTGGTCAGCCGCCGGCCGACGCAGCCGTTCGAGGCCGCCGCCACGGCCGGCTTCGACCTGGACCGCACCGGCGACCTGTCCGGCTACCGCGCCGACGCGCGCATCGGCGGCCGCAGCGCGAACGGCTACGCCCAGGTCACGGCCGGCTACGCCGACAACGACTTCTTCCGGCTGCCGGCCGGCGTGCGGCCCACGGCGGCCGAGGACGGCGGGCGGCGCGAGAACTCGGCCGACCAGGACCGGCGCGTCACCGCCAAGGTCGCCTGGACGCCCAACGCCACCGACGAATACAGCATCAGCTACCACCGCCAGGACGGCGAGAAGCAGGACCCGCCGTATGCGGGGCGCGCCAACGTCACGCCGCGCTACTGGCGCTGGCCGGACTGGGACAAGGAAAGCCTCTATCTGATCACGCGCACCGCGCTGGGCGGCGATGCCGACCTGCGCCTGCGCGCGTACTACGACAGCTTCTACAACCAGCTCGATTCCTGGGACGACGCCACCTATTCGACGCAGAACCGGCCCTACGCGTTCTCGAGCATCTACGACGACTTCACCACCGGCGCCAGCGGTGAGATCGAGCAGCGCTGGAGCGAGCGCCAGGTCACCCGCCTGGCGCTGCACTTCAAGCGCGACGTCCACCGCGAGACCTCGGCCGTCGGCGCGCCGCAGCAGCACTTCGTCGACAAGACCTGGTCGGCCGGCCTCGAACACGAATGGCGGCCGCACGCGCGCTGGACCGTGACGCCGGGCGTGGCCTACAACCGCCTGCAGGGCGAGCAGGCCGACAACCTCGTGGCCGGCGCGATCGAGCCGTTCGCGGTCGAGACCAACGACGCCTTCAACGTCCAGGTCGCGCTGGCCTATGCGCTCGGCGAGGACAGCCGCTTCTTCGGCGGCATCAGCCGCAAGACACGCTTCCCGACGCTCAAGGACCGCTACTCGTACCGGATGGGATCGGCCTTGCCCAACCCGGACCTGGAGGCCGAACGCAGCACCAACCTGGAGCTGGGCTACGAGGGCATCGCCGGCGGCGTGCGCTACCGCGCGGCCGTGTTCCACAGCCGGCTGGACGATGCGATCGAGAGCGTCTCGCTCGATCCGTCGGCCTGCACCTCGCCGCCGTGCTCGCAGCTGCGCAACATCGGCGAGCAGCGCAACCAGGGCGTGGAACTGTCGGCCGATGCCGACCTGACCGACCGCCTGCGCGTCGCCGCCAGCTATACCTACCTCGACCGCGACAACCGCAGCCAGCCGCAGGTCCGGTCGACCGATACCCCGCGCGAGAAGCTGTTCGCCAGTCTCGACTACGCCCTCGGCGAGCGCTGGACGGCGCTGGCCAGCGCCACCTCGGAAAGCCGCCGCTACTCCAGCACCGACAGCCGGCGCATCGCGCCCGGCTTCACGAGCTACGACGCCCGGCTCAAGTGGCAGGCCGCCGACAACCTCGGCGTGTCGTTCGGTGTCCACAACATCAGCGACAAGCGCTACATGTACGAGGAAGGCTATCCCGAGTCCGGCCGGACCTACGCGTTCGCCGTCAACTACCGCTATTGAGGAGTGGCGCCATGCCCATGAACTTCCGCACCGTCGCCATCGGGCTGGACTGCCGCGGCCCGCGGCGGCGTGCCGCGAACCTGCCGGTCGGCCGGCTCGGCCTGGCCCTTGCCCTGGTACTGGCTGCGGCGGTGACGCCGGTGCATGCCGACGATCCGCATGCGGCCCATCGCCCGGTCGCCGCCGCCGCCGTGCCGGCGGCGACTGCGATCGCGGTCGGCGGCGAAGTGGCCAAGCCGCTGCGCCTGGACGTCGCCGCACTGGCCGCGCTGCCGCGCGTGCAGGTCAAGGCATCGGCGCACGGCACCGAAGGCGTATGGGACGGCGTGCCGCTGGTCGAGGTGCTGCGTGCCGCCGGTGCGCCGCTGGGCGAGACGCTGCGCGGACCCAACCTGCGGCTCTACGTGCGCATCCGCGCCGCGGACGGCTATCGCGTCGTGTTCGCGCTGGCCGAGCTCGATCCGAAGTTCCGCGACGACGGCGTGATCCTGGCCGATCGCCGCGACGGCAAGCCACTGGCGGCCGACGAAGGCCCGTTCCGCATCATCGCGCCGCGCGAGGCGCGGCCCGGCCGCTGGGTGCGCCAGGTCGTCGCGATCGACGTGCTGCGCGCACCGGAGTGACCATGGCGCGCGACCGGCATCAGGGAATCCGGATCGCCGCGCCGCTGCGGTCGTAGGCATAGTCGAGCACGGTGGCCGGAAAGCCGGCCGGCGCGGTCGTCTGCAGGTGCAGGAAGCCGTAGTTGACCTGGCCGGTCTGCTCGTTCCAGAACTTGAAGCCGAGGTAGCCGGTGGCACCGGCCAGCCAGTGGTCGAGCGGCTTGGACAGCAGGCTGTAGAACGGGTTTTCGTGGACCAGCGCGCCGGCTTGCAGCAGCGAGAAGTCGACCGCCCCGGTCGTGTTGACGTCGACGACACCGGCGACGAAGGCCTCGGGCACCACGTCGGCGTACCAGTAGACGCTGAGTGCGCCGCTGCCGTCGCCGGCGTAGAGGTTGACGTCGGCCGGCACGCCACCGGTCTTGGGGCCGTGCGTGCCGGTGACCAGGTCGATCGCCAGGCCGGCGAAATCGGCGGGCACCGGCCAGTTCAGCGGGCCGCTGCGGACGACCGTCCCGCCGTCGTCGCAGCGGCCGGTCTCGCCTAGCTCGAAACCGCTGCAGAACAGCGGCGATCCGGCGGCGGCCACCGTCACGTCGATCGCCACGCGCGCCTCCGGCCGCGCCGGATCGTTGCTGCGCACGCAGGCCGTGGCCCGGTAGCGTCCGGCGGCTAGGACGTCGCCGCGCGCGGCGAACCACAGATTCGTCGCGGCGCCCGCGCCGAGCGCGCCGCCGGCCGGCGTGGCGGTCAGCCACGGCAGCGGCGCAGCCGAACAGGCCGCCTCGGCATCGACCACGACGACGGTGTAGGCGAGCGGATCGGCGCCGAGGTTGGCGAGCATCACGGGAGCGGCCGCGGTCGAGGGCGCGACCACGGTGAAGCCGAGCGCGGCCGGCGCCAGGTCCACGGTCGGTTGGGTCGAACCGGCCGGGCCGAGGCGGACGGTATCGATCCACCAGCCGTTCGGTGCCGGCGCGGCCGTCGAGGAATCGGTGCCGAAGCGCCAGCGCAGCTGCACGGTCCGGCCGGCGGGGCCCGGTGGCAGCGCGACCCGGGTGGCGATGAAGCCGGCGCGTTCGCCACCGCTCCAGGCGGCGCGGCCGCCGATCGGATTGCCGCCGCAGCAGGGCGCCAGCGTCGCGTCGTAGCCACCGCTCACGAACCGGCCACCGGCGTCGAGGATGTCGACGAAGCCGCCGCCGTCGACCGCGATCTCGAGCACGCCGCCGTCGTACGGAGCGACCTCGAGGTTCCAGCGGTGGCGGAAGCTCAGTTCCGTTTCGTCGGCGGCGAGCGCCAGCAGCGGACTGTAGAGGCTCGCCTCGCCGGGGACTTCGGCTTCCGCGATGTGCACCGCGTGCGGTGCGGAGTGGGCGGCATCGGCGACGACGTGCCAGGCGTTGCCGGCGCCGTCGGTGGTGGTCGACCAGCCGGCCGGCAGGGTGGTGGCCTCGTCGAAGGTCCAGTCGCGGGCTGCGAGGGCCGGAGCCGACAGGCTGCAGGCGGCGAGCACGGCCAGCCCGGACCAGCGGGCGGAGCGGGAAGGGCGATGAAGAGGCATGCAGGGTGTCCGGGTCGGGGAGGGCGGTGCACGAACGGCGGCGTGCGGCCGCGCATTGCAGGCCAGCCGTCGTGGTGCCGCTTCGCCGCGGCGTGTCCGCTCGATGGCCGCTCGCGACAAGCGCTTGATCCGGTTCGCATCGACGACGGCGGCGTGCAGGCGGGTGCTGCCGCAGGCGCTCGCAACGGCGCCGGTGACCGGACGCTGCCGGCCCGGCGCATATCGCTGGCGGTCGCGGCAAGGTAAAGTCCCTCGCGGATCGGCGGCCGTCCGGCATCGGCCGGCCACGGATCGCGCCACGCCCGAGTGGTGAAACTGGTAGACACAAGGGACTTGAAAATTTGAGCCCTGCGCGGGAAACCGCCCAGGTGGAACCCGTCAAATTCGGCGAACGCCCTGGCCGCGACCTGCGACCGAGCCGACGCCGAGCCAAGCCCGCGGCCCGGCGCCGCGGGAAGGTGTAGAGAGCAGACGGCGGGCGCCTACGGCCGTTCCGGCTATGGTGAAGGCGTGCTCCAGACCACGAACGGCGCTTCCGGCGCCGGCGGCGAAAGCCGAAGTGGCACGAAAATCCCTCGACCTCGCGGTCATGCCGGTTCGATTCCGGCCTCGGGCACCATCACGCGACCGGCCGCCGCGGCCGGCCGCGCAGCACGCGGCGGCGCGGCTCAATCGCCGAGCAGGCCGAGCAGCTCGCGCTCGCTCAGGTTGACCTCGGCGAGCGGATTGCCGCTGACCTGTCCGTACCAGTCCCCGGAAACCTGCAAGGCCGGGCGCCGGAAGCGGATCCAGTCGACCTCCAGCATCATGTCGGTGGCCGCCTGGGTGTCGACGCTGCGATTGATGCGCTGCGGATCTTCCGGCGCCGGCGCGACCTCGTCGCTGGTGGTATAGGCGACCAGGCCGACCTGCATCTGCCGGCTGTTCTCCATCCGGTACCAGCGATCGCGCACGCGCCAGGCGCTCTCGCCGTCGGGGCGCGCCAGCGCGACCAGCGCCATGCCCACGCGCACCAGGCGCAGCTCTACCCAGCCGCTCGGGAACGGCCGCAGTTTCAGCGACGAGTAGCTGTTGAGCGTGGCCTTGGTCTCGGTCATCTGCTCGCCGGCCACGTGGCCGATGCCGGTGGTGATGAAATGCCAGTTCTCGCGCCGCGGTTGCCAGGTCTCGGCGGTCAGGCCGTTGGGCACGCGCGCGAACAGGCCGCCGAGCGACCAGGTGCCACCGGCGATCGCGCGCTCGGCGCCGCGCACGCGCACCCGGGCGCGGACGTCGAAGTCGCCGGAGACCTCGCGGAACAGGAACGGGGCGTTGAGGTCGCGCACCCAGGCCGAATGGTGCGGCTGCAGGTTCAGCGCGCCGTCGGTGGTCGCGCCGATGTCCAGGTGCTTGATCTTGTCGGGCCAGCCGAAGCGCTGGTGGAACAGGTTCCAGTCGCCGAGCGTCGCGCGCGCGGCGAATTCGTCGTTCAGATGCGCCAGGTCGTCGGCGGCCGCGGTCGCGGCCGGGAGAAACAAGGCGAACAGCAGCCATGCACGCATGAGGGCACCAGTCCGGTCGGGGGTGTCGCAGGCTAGGCGGCGGGCCGCGGCGTCCGATGTGCCGAAGGTCGTGGATCACGGCCGGCGCGGCCAAACGTGCACGGATGTGGACATCCGCCGCGCCGTGCCGCGTTACTCGACCAGGCCGGGGAAGATCACCTCGACCGCGAAACCGCGGCCGCCGATGCCGGTCCCGGTGCGGACCGTGGCGCCGTGGCTGCGTGCGATGCGTGCGACCAGCGACAGGCCGATGCCGCTGCCGCGCTCGCCGTTGCCGTTGCTGCCGCGGAAGAAGCGCTCGAACACGCGCTCGCGCTCCTCGGCGGGGACGCCCGGGCCGTCGTCGCGGACTTCCAGGACCACGGTTCCGCTGCCGGAGTCGCCGCGACAGGCCACCTCGATGCGGCCGCCGCTGCCGGCATAGCGCACGGCGTTGTCGACCAGGTTGCGGACCAGGATGCCGAGGTCGTCGATGTTGCCGGCGACGCCGAGCGCGGCGTCCGCGGTGACGCCGATCGTCTGGTGCCGGCGCGCGGCCGTCGCCTCGAACTCGCGCACGACCAGGGCGACGATCTCGGCCAGCTCCAGCGGGCCGTGCTCCTCGCGGCGCCGGTCGGCGTCGATGCGGGCCGAGTCGAGCAGCTGCTGCGCCAGGCGGCCGAGGCGCTCGATGCCGTCGCGCAGCCGCTCCAGCGCCGCCTGCGGATCGGGCGAATGCAGCGCGACCTGGGTCTGCGTCAGCAGGGCGGCCAGCGGCGTGCGCAGCTCGTGCGCCGCCTCGGCCAGGAAGGCGCGTTCGGCATGGACCGCCTTGTCGAGGCGGCCGAGCAACTGGTTGAACGAATCGACCAGCGGGCGGATCTCGTCGGGCAGCTCGGCGACGGGCAGCGGCGCCAGGTCCAGCGCGTGGCGCTCGGCGATCGCGCCGCGCAGTCGCGTGACCGGCCGCAGCGACCAGCCCACGACCAGCCACAGCGCCGCCGCGAGCGCGGCCAGCACCAGCAGGGCGGTCTTGAGGCTGGCGCCGATCCAGCGCCACAGCTCGGCGTGCAGGTGGGCGTGGGTGACGCCGGCCTGCACCTGCACCTGGCCGGTCGCGTCGGTGACGGCGTAGGTGCGCCAGGGACGGCCGTCGACCTGGGCGTCGGCGTGGCCGACGGCGAAGTCCGCGCGCAGCGGCGTCGCCGGCGCCCCGGTCGAGGCGACGACGCTTTCGCGCCGGTCGAGAACCCAGACCTGGAAGACGATCTTGTCGAACTTGGTCTCGGGCAGCAGCGTGGCGTCCGGCGGCAGCTGCAGGTGGCCCTGCGGGCGGATCGTGTCGATGTCGTCGGGCAGCGAGAGCAGGATGTGCTCGGCGACGCCGCGCACCATGCGGTCGTTCTGGTCGCTCTGCAGGTGGGTGGTCTGCACGTACTGGCAGGCGAGCCAGATCGCCCAGGCCAGCAGCACCGTCGCCATCAGCACGGCCAGCAGCCGCGCGCGCAGCGAGCGCATCAGGTGCATCAGGCGTCCCCCGCGAGGCGGTAGCCGTAGCCGTGCACCGTGACGATCAGTTGCTCGCCGAGCTTGCGCCGCAACTGGTGCACGTAGACCGCGATCGTGTTGCTCTCGATCGTACCGCTGCCGCCGTAGACGCGGTCCTCCAGGTGGTCGCGCCCGACGACACGGCCGCGGCTTTCCATCAGCGCCAGCAGCGTGCGGTATTCGTGCACGGAAAGGCGCACCGGCGCGCCCGCGCGCGTGACGGCGCGCCGTGCCGGATCGAGCACGATCTCGCCGTGGCGCAGGATCGGAGCCACCCGGCCCTGGCTGCGCCGCAGCACCGCGCGCAGGCGCGCGCACAGCTCGTCGAACGGGAACGGCTTGACCAGGTAGTCGTCCGCGCCGGCGTCGAGGCCGCGGATGCGGTCGCTGAGCTGGTCGCGCGCGGTGACGATCAGCACCGGCGTGGTGTCGTAGCGCGCGCGCAGGGCGGTCAGCACGTCCAGGCCCGAGCCCTGCGGCAGACCGAGGTCGAGCAGCACGGCGGTGTAGGCGTGATCGACCAGCGCGCCGCGCGCCGCGGCGGCGTCGTTCGCGCGATCGACCTGCCAGCCGTCCAGCGCGAGCGCCGCGGCGACGGCGTCGCCGAGCATGCGGTCGTCCTCGACGAGAAGAATCTGGGACAAGAGAGCGTCACCGGGTGGAGCAGTAGGGAGGGCCAGCGTGTCGCTGTGCGATTAAAAGGTTCTTAAAGACCGCTGGCAACACTGCGTCCCGTTCCGCCGCACCGGCCGCTTTCCCACTCCCTGTCGAGATGACCCGCATGCCCCAGCACCGCCGCCGTGTCCCCGTGTCTCTTTCCGTGCTGGCCGCAGCGAGCCTCGCCGCGGCCGCTCCCGCCGTGGCGCAGCAGGAGGGCCGGGAGGCGCCATGGACGCTGGCCGTTTCCCATGCGGCCGGTTCGGCGGCCGATCTCGACGGCGGCGGCGAGGTCGACGTCGATCGAAGTGCGCTGACCCTGGGCTGGCGCACGCGCACCGCCGGCGGCACCGGCCTGCGGCTGGACCTGCGCTACGAACAGGAGGACTGGCACTTTTCCGGCGCGTCGGCCCTGGGCGGCGCCGGTTGGGGCGACGTCCGCCGCGCCCGCATCGGCTTCTCGATCCAGCAGCCGCTCGGCGCGAACTGGCACTGGGCGGTCTCGCCGCTGCTGCAGTACGCCGGCGAACGCGGCGCCGAGACCAGCGACGCGCTGATCTACGGCGCGGCGCTGGCGTTCAACCGCAGCTTCGCGGCGGACAAGATGCTCGGCATCGGCCTGGTCGCCCTGCACGACATCGACGAGACGCGCCTGCGACCGTACCTGGCCGTGTCCTGGGCACTCGGCGAGCGCTGGCGCATCGGCAATGCCGCCGCGACCGGGCCGGCCGGGCCGGCGGGACTGGAGCTGGCGTTCCGCGCCGATCAGCGCTGGGATTTCGGTCTGGGCGCCGGCATGCGCGAGCAGCGCTTCCGCCTCGACGAGGACGGCCCGAATGCCGGCGGCGTCGGCGAGTCGCGCTCGCTGCCGGTCTACGCGCGCGCCTCGCTGACCGCCGGGCCCCGGCTGCGGCTGGAGGCGTTCGCCGGGACCGCATTGCGCAATCGCCTGCGGCTGGAGCCGGGGGCCGGCGGCGAGCGCCGCAGCGAGGACTACGACGACAGCCCGGTGTTCGGCCTCGGCCTGAGCGTCGGACTGTGAGGCCGGGCATGACGTTCCTGCGCGAGGTCTGTCGCTGTTCCCGCGGTTCCGCGGCTGCGTCGCCTCCGGCCTCCCTGTCGATCGCCGCCGAGCCGTCCGGTGGCGCGGCCGGGGACGTGCGGCGTATCGGCAGGGATACCGGCCCGCTGCGCGACCAGCGGCTGTTCCTGCACCGCTGGTGGCGCGATCCGCGCGGTGTCGGCGCGATCGCGCCGTCCGGGCGGGCGCTGGCGCGGCTGATGGCGGCACGGATCGATCCGGCGGGCGGGCCGGTGGTCGAACTCGGCGCGGGCACCGGCTGCTTCACGCAGGCCCTGCTCGATCGCGGCCTGCCGGCCCATCGGCTGGCCGTCGTCGAGATCGACCCGGTCTTCGCCGGCCGGCTGGCGTTGCGCTTTCCCGGCTGTCGCGTGCTGCGGCTCGACGCGGCGCGCCTGGACCTGCCGCTGTTCGAGGGCGGCGCGGCGGCCGTGGTCAGCGGCCTGCCGCTGCTGTCGCTGGGACTGCCGACCGTCGTGCGGATACTGCGCGGTGCGTTCGGACGCCAGCTGCGCGACGGCGGCGCCTTCCACCAGTTCACCTATGCGCCGCGCTGCCCGGTACCGCCGGCGGTACTGGAGCGGCTGGGACTGAGCGCCCGGCGCATCGGCTGGACCGCGGCCAACCTGCCGCCGGCCTTCGTCTACCGGATCGAGCGCGATCGCCCGCGTTCCCGCAGGGCGGGCACCGAGGATTGAGCACGGACGGAGTCGGTCCCGGAAATCTGAGCACGAAAAATTCGGAGTAGAGCATGAGCAGGTGCCTCCGCATTCAGGGAGTGCTGAGTAGCTCTTTCTTAAGATCTTTATCCATAGAGGGGCCGAATAAAAGCGCCTCGCTGACAAGCTTCGTGCCAGAGATGTCGTGCATTGTGACCTGACAGCGAAGCACGTTTGAATTATAGATTGAACGGAGTTGTGCGCCCGCGGCTCCCAGCTTTTCGATGGATGTCAATTTCACATCGGCTTTGCTGTTTGGCGCAACTAGGATATAGCTTCCGCCTGATGTGGGCGGAAGAAATGAGGTGGCTAGCACGTCCTCGCTTCCAGCGTCCTCCTTTTCCTCAGTCACCCACCGAAGCGCATCGGAGGTCGTCGCGAGTTCGGCTTTCACAATATGATTTCTGCTGTCAATCTCTTCGTTTAGGACAGTGAGTAATGCGTATGGTTTAAGAACTAAAGGTTTCCTGCCTGAATTGAATATTGATGCCGTAATGGATAATTTTGTTGATGGCAGCATCGCTTTCTCGAGCTCTTCCGTGATTTCAATGAGATTACGGAAATTCTCATTTGCGCCTGCCTGAAATCTTTTCAGATAGTAGACGATGTTGGATCCATTGCCGTGTGCAAACGAGAATGCAAGAAGTTTGATTGCTGATTTCTCCGTTTCGGTGATGGCTTGTCCGAACGGAAACACAACATTTCGGTTGTAGAAGTATAAAATCCATTTGCTTCCATCGCTCGTGATCTCAGTCACGGGTGGGTGCTTGGTGACCTCACCGATAGCGTTCGGTGCACCGTTGAGTTCGCCGCGTCGAGCCATGCCAATCAGAGTGGATCCGACGATGACGTCAGCCATGTATGGTGAGTTGTTTAACTCCTCTATGGTCAAAATTCTATCAGGAATTGACATATTGTCTGAGTTACTCTTAATCCAGTCGTTTACTATAGCTATTCCAATTTCCAAGCGTTTCTTGAGCTTGGATACTTCTAGGTGGTCGTTCTCCATCGAGCTAAATGATTCAAACTTTCGGTAGCTTCGAATCCAAGGGCTCTCTTTCGTTATGGTGATCAAATTAGCGTCGGTATCGACATGTGTTTCGGAGCCAGAGAATCCTACAGAAGAAACAGTTACCAGTGGGATTGGTCGTGCCAGCCACTCAGACAGCGCAGCGCCGCCGAACCCCGAAATGAGAAACGTGATGCCTGCTGTGGCCGCAACTACAGCCGGCGAAAACTTTCTGTCGGACATACTCACAACTCCTGTTGGTATGAACTGCAGATCGACCCTGGCCCGAGGGTCTTCGGGACTTCATAAGTTGAGCGCGAAATCTGTAGAGTGGCGGCTAGCAGTTCGCCCGCCATCACTACTTGGCCCTGGTGTCGCCTCTTTGTCGATAGCGCATGCTGAGAGCCTAGCTTAGGCGCTGTTCCCGTCAATGAAGGCCTGCCGACAGTAAGGACATCTGTCGTAGGCTCTGCCAAGATAGCACGAGAACTGTAAGAAGCTATCGGGCCCCGAGTTGGGGTGGGCACAGCAAGAAGTCATTCGCTACTGTCGGCGTGGCTTCCAACGAAGGAGCTCTAGCGCTTCAAATTGAAGAGGACGACCTAAAAAGTGTCGATTTTTGCGTGATATGAGGGTTCTTTGCCGAAAACTTCTGGTGTGCGAACGATCTGATGTCGCCGGGGAATGCTTGCGTTCTTCTACTGTGAAAAGAGTTCCCGAATGTCTAAACCTTTGAGTAGATCCGGCCGGATGGATGCGGGGAAGCAATGCCTTGATAGGATGACGGCGGCGACAGCGATCATTCGCAGCTCGATGCATTTCGGGTACTTGCAAAAGCGAGGCGTGGCCCCGCCTGAGTGGCTCTCGGGAGCGGAGCGCGCCGCCGTGCGTTGCTTCCATGGCGGCGATCATGTTGGATGAGGGACGTTTTCAGACGTCGGCTGCACGGTCCACGTGCCTCAAGGGAAAATCAGACGCGCGGGGCTCGGTGCCCTAATCGCGTGACCAAACGTGTGCGTTACTCCATGCGTTGGTCTTAGTGCGTCAAGCAACAGGACCCGCCGGATACCAGCCGGATTTCTGCCCTCAGGGTTGCTTGCGGTCGAGCACCACTTCGGTCGGGCCCTGCTTCAACGTGACCCGCGAGGCCGGCCCGGGCTGCGTGTCGAACGTCAGCATCGCGTCGACCTCGGCGATGAACAGGCGCTCGGCACTCTCAGCCTTCAGCGCGAACGCCGGCTGGCCCGGTACCTGCACGCGCAGCACGCCGGCTTCGTCGAAGAACACCTTGAACGCGAGCTGCGGCGCGGCGTAGTCGCCGACCAGGCGTTCCTGCGCGGCACGCGGCAGGTCGACTTCGGTGCGCGCGGCGGGCGCGTCGCCGGTGCGCTCCCAGGGTTCGCCGGCCTCGCCCTCGGGGAAGAAGCGCAGGCCCGTCGTCCGGCCGCGCCGGTCGCGCAGCGGCTCCAGGTAGGACAGCGAGCCCTCGAACATGAAACGGCCGCCGGCGACCGGCACCAGCCGATACGGCGTGCCGCCGCTGCGCTGGGACGTCAGCACGCCGTGGACCACGCGCAGCACGCGCGTGTCCTTCCCGGCCTTCTTGCGGTAGCTGCCTTCCAGCGCCTGGAGATCGACGGGCGCGACGGTGATCGCGGCCGGGTCCGGGTACGGGTCGCCCAGGGCGAAGGCGGCGATGCGGCGTTCGGCCGGCGGCACCGGTGCGCCGTCGGCGTTGCGCAGGCTGACCACGGTGAGCTGCGCCTCCGGCAGCCAGGTCAGCTTGGACAGGAAGCCGTTGATGCCGCCGTCGTGCGTCAGCATCGTCCGGCCGCGCAGCTGGCCGACGCCGATGCCGTAGCCGTAGTGCGTCTCGGTGGCGGCGCCGGCCGGCGTGATCATGCGCCGGTAGGTGGCCTCCTTGAGCACGCGGCCGCGGTGCAGGGCGAGGTTCCAGCGCCACAGGTCATCCAGCGTGGAGACCAGCGCGCCGGCCGCATGCGGCTGCGTCATGCTGAGCGGACCGGCGCGGGCCACCTTGCCGCCGGCCAGGCTGTAGCCCTCGGCGAAGCCGGGGATGATCGCGGCGTCCTCGCCGTAGCGCGTGTGGGCCAGGCCCAGCGGCTCGAACAGCGCCTCGGCCAGGTAGGCATGCCAGGGCTTGCCGGTGATCTTCTCGATCACCGCCCCGACCAGCACGTAGCCGGAGTTGCTGTAGGCCCACTTCTCGCCGGGCGCGAAGTCCGGCTTCTCGTTCCGGAAGACCTCGATCAGCTCGGCCGTCGTCAGGTCGCGGCGGATGCCCTCGTCCATGTAGCCGGGCAGGTCGGTGTAGTTGCGGATGCCGGCGGTGTGGTCGAGCAGCTGGTGCAGCGTGATCGCCTGCGCATTGGGATAGTCGGGCAGGTAGGTGGCCAGCGGATCGTCCAGCGCGGCGTGGCCTTCATCGACCAGCTTCAGCAGCGCTGCCGCGGCGAACTGCTTCGTCACCGAGCCGATGCGCAGGACATGGTCCGGCTTCAGCGCCACGCCGAGCTCGATGCTCGCCCGGCCGCGCGCGCCGCGGTAGAGGATCTGGTCGCCGCGGGCGACGAGGACCGCCAGGCCCGGGCCGTCGGCATCGGGGACCGCCTCGCGCATCACGCGCTCGGCGTACTCGGCGACCTGTTCCGCGCTGGGGGCGGGCTTGGAGGTGGCGGCGCCCGCGACCAGCGGGACCATCAGCAGCAGCGGAAGCAATCGGCGCATCGGGGACATCCTGCAAGGGAACGGGACGGGAGCCGCTCAGCGGCCGGACCAGCGGGCGATCGCGTAGTAGACGAGGTTGCCGATGCCGGTCGCACCGAGCAGGATCGCGAAGATGCCGGGGGTCGGCTCGGTCCAGTCCATGCGCTCGATCACCGCGAAGCCGACCGCCAGCGCCAGCATCACCACGCCCCAGCGCAGCGCGGCGTGGCGGCGTTGCAGCTCGTCGCCTTCGAGCATGGAGCGGATCAGGTCCTGCGACGCGCTGGCGTCGACGATGCGGCGGCGGGTGCGGGCGTCGACGACGACCTTGATCGAGTAGGCGATGCAGGCGAACAGGCTGATCGGGATGAAGACGTCCAGGTTCATGGGGGTACCTCGGGGTTTTGGGGGGCGCAGCAGGAGATACGGCCGCAGCCGGGGCGGTTGCAGCGCCCGGCTTGCAACCATACCCGCCCTGGGCGTATCCCTGGCTGGCGATGACCGATTCCGCCCGCCCCATCGTCCCCCGCACGACCGCCGACGCCGAGGCGGACCTGGCGCTCGTGCAGGCCGTCCTGGCCGGTGCGCCGGGCGCGTTCGAGCGACTGGTGCGCCAGTACCAGGGCCTGTGCTGGCACATCGTCGATCGCATGGTGCGGCACCCGGAGGACACCCGCGAGCTGTGCCAGGAAGCCTTCCTGCGCGTGCATCGCTACCTGCACCAGTACCGCAGCGAGAGCCCGCTGAAGGCCTGGATCGGCCAAGTCGCCTACTCGGTCGCCAAGCGCCACCTGGAGCGCCGGCGGATCCCGCTGGCCGAGGCACCGGACGGCGGCGACGGCATGGCGCTGGCCGAGTCGGTCGGCCAGGACTTCGACCTGGAAGCGGCCTGGGCCGAGGACGAGGCGCTGGGCCACCTGCACGCGGCGATCGAGACGCTGCCGCCGTTGCAGCGTACGTTGTTGACGTTGTATCACCTGGACGAGTTGCCGATCGGCGAGATCGCCGCCATGACCGGCCTCGCCGAAGGTACGATCAAGAGCCACCTGTTCCGCAGCCGCAGGCAATTGCGCGCGGTGCTCGAACCGCGCATCGGAGTCGTCGCATGAAATCCCAACCTCCCGCTTTTGACGAGCACGCGTTCGACGAGCGCGAATGGCAGGCGCAGGAGCGCGCGCGGCGCGCACCGCCGGCCGCCGCGCCGGGTGACGGCTACGCGCTGGTCGCGCGTGCCCTGCGCGAGCCGCCGCTGTCGCCGCTGCCGGCCGGTTTTGCCGCCGAGGTCGCGCGGCGTGCCGTCGCCGGGCGGCCGGCCGCGCCGGCCGAGCCCTGGCTGGAGCGCCTGCTTGGCACCGCGCTCGGCCTGGCCCTGGCCGTCGCCGGCCTGATCACCGCGCTGGTCTATGGCGGCACCTGGCTGCAGGCGGTCGCGGACGCACTGCCGCGGCCGCCGACCACGGCGCTGCCGCTCGGCATGATGCTGGCGGTCTGTGTCGGCCTGTCCTGGCTGGTCGGGCAGGTGGGCCGACCGGCCGGCCGTTCGTCCGGCCGGCGCGGCTGAGCAACTGGGCGCGTCCCGGGCGCGCCGCCACTGCCGCGGCCGCCGGTATCGGGCGCTACCGCTACGGCCGGCGGACTGCCATCGCCGCCGGCACCGGGCGTTCGCCGGCCAGCCCCTGCGCGCGCGCCAGGGCCGCGGCCTGGGCCTCGGCCTGGCCGACCGCCTGGTACAGGCGCGCCTGCAACAGCGCGCAGTCGAAGTCGTGGGCGGCCCAGCGTGCGACCTGGCCGACCACGGCGCTGGCACGGACATGGTCTCCGGCCGCGATCAGCGCATCGCCATAGGACACCACTACCTCGGCGACGTCGGCCGGTGAGCCGGCGCGGTTGGCCTCGCGCAGCGCCGCCTCGTAGACCGGTGCCGCGGTTTCCTGACGGCCCGCGGCGTCGTCCTGTTCGGCGACCGCCAGCAGCGAATGGATGCGCATGTCCGGCTCGCCGCTGCGCTCGGCCAGGGTGGTGAAGCGACGGACCTCGGCCTGCGCCTCGGTCGCCCGCCCGGCCGCCCGCAGCGTCCGCACGCGCATCAGCCAGCCGCTGGCGCGCAGGCGCGCGTACAGCGGCGTCGCCAGCGCAGGCTCGATCAACGCCGCGTCGTCGTCGAGCAGGCGCGCGGCGCGCACGGCATTGCCGTGCGCCAGCTCCAGCCGCGCCAGCTCGGTGCGCACCGCCAGCGGCAGTCCCAGCACCGGGTCATGTGCTGGTGCGTCGAGGATCGGCTCGAGCAGCGCGCGCGCCTGGCGGTCGCGGCCGTTGCGGATCAGCACGCGCGCGTAGGTGTAGTCGAAGATCACGCGCGTCAGCGCGCCGTCCTCGATGCGCGCCAGCCAGGGCAGGGCGCGTTCGGCCGTCGCCAGCGCCTCGGCCGATTCGAGCAGCGCGAGGCGCTCGACGCTGGCGTTGCCGAGCGCATCGACCAGGTTCTTCGCGTCGCCGAAGCGCTCGAAGCGGGTGGCGACGCGATCCCACACCGCCAGCGCTTCGGCGTGCCGGTTGCGCAGCGCCAGCAGGTTGGCCTGCTGGCCCTCCAGCCGTGCCAGGCGCAGCGTGTCGCCGCCGAGCTCCAGCGCGACGCGCCCTTGCGAGAAGTCCGAGTCGGCGTGGTCGTAGTCGCCCTGCACCATGCGCAGCGTGGCGCGCCCGGCCAGCGCCTCGCCGAGCAGGTCCGGCTGGTTGAGGTCCTGCAGGATCGCGATCGCGTCGGTCAGCTGGCGCTGCGCGCCGGCCAGGTCGCCCTGCTGTGCCAGCGGGCCGGAAATGCCCATCAAGGCGCGGGCGCGCATCACCGGATCGCTTTCCCGGTCCGGGAAGCGGCGCAGCAGCTCGCCGTAGGCGGCCAGCGCCGCGTCGTTGCGCTCGGTGGTGATGTCCAGGTCCGCCTGCCGCAGCAGCAGCTCGGAGGAATCCCGCAGTTCGGCCGGTGCGTTCTCCACCAGGTGGCGGGCCGCTGCGAAGTCGCGGTCGAGCACGGCGGCGTCGATGCGCTGCAGCCACAGCGCCGGCGGGCCGTCGGCGGCAGGCAGTGGTGCCGGTGCCTGGCGCTGGAGCCAGCCGAGCAGCCGGTCGCCCGCTTGGCGGGCCGCACCGGCGGCGTCGCCGTCGCGGCCTTCGGCCTCGCGCAGGACCGTGTCGCCGCGCCGCCATTGCAGGCGCACCACCCAGCCGGTGGCCGACCGTTCGGCGGCGCCGGCGATCAGGCTGCCGGCGCCGGTGGCCTCGCGTACGCGCTGCGCTTCGAGCACCGCCGCGCCATCGTTGCGGGCCAGCGCGACCACGTTGGCGCTCGGCACGACGACCAGGCCGGCGCGGCGAAGATGGTTGGCGACCAGGTCCATCAGGCCCAGCCGCAACCACGCCCATTCGTTGTCGATGCCGGCGCCGACCTCGACCGGCAGGATCGCCACCGCTTCGTCCGGTCCGGGACGCTGCGCGGCAGACCCGGCCACCGCCGGCGGCGCCGGTCGGCCGAGCCACCAGCCGCCGGCGAGCAGCAGCACCAGCAGCGCCAGCGCGGCCGCGGCCAGCCCGGCACGGCGTGCGGGTGTCGCGGGCCGGAATTCGGGGATCGGTTCCGGCGGCTCGGGCGGGACCGCCGCCTGGACCGGCCCGGCGGCCGGCGGCTCCGGCTTGGTGCCGTCGCTCACCGTGGTGGCGGCGATCCAGCGGTAGCCGAAGCGCGGCACGGTGCGGATGATCGTCTGGCTGTCGCCGTCGTCGCCGATGACGCGGCGCAGCTTGCGCATCAGCTGGCCCAGTTGCGCATCGGCGACGTCGGCGCGGCCCCAGACGGCGGCGATCAGCTCGTCGCGACCCACCGCGCGGTCCCGATGCTCGATCAGCCAGACCAGGCAGTCGAAGATCTTCGGCGAGACCACGACCAGTTCGCCGTCGCGCCGAAGTTCACGCGCGGCGCTGTCGAGCTCGAAGGTGGCGAAGCGGTAGCACGGGCGCGTCATCGGCCCGAAGATAGCGCGCCCGCTTCCGTCGTGTCATGTCGGCGCGGGCGCGTTGGCACGCCGCGCTCAGTGGCCGGCGACGTACTTCTTCTCGCCGGCGGTCACGCGCAGCGCCAGCCGGTTCTCCGGCGGCGCGGTGGGGCAGACCACGTGTGGCGAAAGGGCGCAGGGCGGGTTGTAGGCCTTGTTGAAGTCGAGCACGACCTTGCCGTCCTTCGGCGCGTCGGCATACAGGAAGCGCGCCGCGCCGTAGCTCTCCTTGCCGCTGGTCCGGTCGGCGACGATGAAGAACAACTGCTTGCCGTCGTCCTCGGACAGCGGCTGCAGCTCGAAGCGCTGCCCGTCGCGCTCGAACACCGCCTTGCCCGGCACCGTGCCTTCCTCGGGCGTGCCGAGCGAGGTGACCAGCTCGATCGTCTTGGGCGAATCGAACGGCTGCCAGTCGGCCACGATGCGCCAGGACGGATCGATCGGCCAGGTGTCGATGCCGGTGAAGCCGGTACGCGCCGGTGATTGCGGATCGCGGAAGCGCCAGCCGACGACGTCGCCGGTCTTGACGACGTAGAACCAGGTCTCGCCGAGCGTCACGCGGGTGGGCGTGGCGCCGTCGGCGTTGGTCGCCAGGGCGACCCGCTCGAACGGCTTGCCGTCCACGCGCGCGTCGCTGCCGGCGGGCACGGCGAGGCTGAGGCTGCCGTCCGGCGCCAAGGTCAGCGTGCCCAGGTGCTCGGGGCCTTTCGGCAGCACGATCGCGTTGTCCTCGGCGCGGCCGACCGTGTTGTCGCCGGGCTGCACGCGTCCGGAACCGGCGAAGCTCAGCCAGCCGTCGGGCTTCTGCAGATTGGCGATGCGCGTGGCGTGCCAGCGCTCGATGGAGCCGACGTAGTCGTCCGGCGCCGCCAGCGCCGGCGCCAGGGCCGCCAGCAGCAGGCCGGAAACGAGGAGACGCCGGATCGCGGGTAGGGACATGGCGGTGGCTTCGGGCGGGAGACGATGGCCGAGTATAGGCCGGGCCGCCGCGGCCGCGGCGCAGGGCCGGCCCGGCGGCTCATGAAAAGACCGATGCGGCTTATGCCGGATCGAAGCCGTTGAGGAAGATCTCGATGCTCGGCAGCGCGACGCTGCGCACGCAGTTCCAGGTCTCGCCGATGCGCGGGCCGGTGTCGATGATCTGGAAGTCGGTCACCTTGACCGGCGCGGCGCCGCCGGTGCCGTTCCAGAAGATCTGCGAGGTGATGCCCAGCGTGGACCACTTGGCCGTGGTGTGGCGGTCGCTCTCGAACGTCAGCGCGATGTTGCCGCCGTCGGCCAGCACCAGGCCGTAGCGCTGCATCGTGCGCAGGATCACGCGTGCGGCCGGGTTGTAGCCGGCCATGTCGAAGTCCGGCCGCAGCCGCATGCGCACGCCGTAGGGCACGCTGCCGCGGGGACCGGACGGACCGCCGGCATGCGAGGCCGGCCGCACGTAGAGCCGCCCGCCGACGCCGCCGAGCGCGGGGTCGGTCGCCATGCGCGCGTTCGGCAGGATGAAGCGGATCGCGTGACCGAGGTCGCCGTTGGCGTCGCCCGCGCGCGCGGCGACCTCGTCGGCGTTCACCAGCAGCGGCGCCACCGGGAAGCCGGCGGCGTCGGCGCTGGTGCAATGCTCGCCGCGCCCTTCGGGCGGATAGACCACCGACAGGTCCCACACGGTCAGGCAGCGCGCATCGAGCACGCCACCGGACAGGTTGCCCGAGTAGAGCTCGTAGAGCTTGCTGCCCTGGCGGACCAGCAGGTGGCAGTCGGAGTTGGCGCTGTTGCAGGTCAGGCCGCTCTGGCCTTCGAACGCGGCATCGGCCGGCACCGGCATCGTCGTCGGCAGCGCTTCGCAATCGGGCCGCCAGTACTCGCCCGAGCCGCGATGCGGGATCACCTCGTAGCGCGGTGCGTCGGCCGGGGCGGTGTGGTGGACGTGCAGCGAGAAGTCGATCTGCATCCGGTTGCTGTTGCCCCAGCCACCGAGACCGGCGAGCGTCTCGAGCATCGCGCGCGACTGCGGGTGCAGCGGCGCGTCGGCGATGTTCTGGTGCCAGACCGCGCTGGCGGGAAAGCGCGGCGGTACGGCGGCGGTGGCGAGCAGCGGCGTCAGGGCCAGCGCGAGCAGGGCCGGACCGAGGAGGCGGGAAGCGGGTTTGGGCATCAGGGGGCGCACGCGGTCAGGGAAGGCGAGCGGCGCAGGGTAGCAGAGCGGCGGGGCGCCGACTGTCGATTCAATGTTGTCTCTTCGTTTCTACAACTCGCTGTTAAGTAAACGAATATTGAAGGTTACCGGCCTTCCGGGCGCGGGGCCGCGGGCGCGCGGTGCCGCCCGGAGGGCCTAGAATGCGCAGCGCCCCGGCGCGCGGCCGGTGCCGCGCCCGCGCGCCCGCCTCCCCGAAAGGTCTATCCGTCTCGATGCCCGCTTCCGCGTTGCAGGTCCTCAATACCGTTTTCGGCTATCCCGCGTTTCGGGGCGAACAGCAGGCCATCATCGAACACCTCGCCGGTGGCGGCGACGCCCTGGTGCTGATGCCGACCGGCGGCGGCAAGTCGCTGTGCTACCAGATCCCGGCCCTGCTGCGCGCGGGCACCGCGATCGTCGTCTCGCCGCTGATCGCCTTGATGCAGGACCAAGTCGAGGCGCTGCGCCAGTTCGGCGTCGAGGCCGCCTATCTCAATTCCAGCCTCGACGCGCAGGCGCAGCGCGAGGTCGAGCAACGGTTCGCCCGCGGCGAGCTGAAGCTACTCTACGTGGCGCCGGAGCGGCTGCTCAGCGAGCGCTGCCTGGACCTGATCGGCTCGCGCACGATCTCCCTGTTCGCGATCGACGAGGCGCATTGCGTCTCGCAGTGGGGACACGATTTCCGGCCGGAGTACCGGCAGCTGACCGTGCTGCACGAGCGCTTCCCGGACGTGCCGCGCATCGCGCTGACGGCCACCGCCGATGCGCCGACCCGCACCGAGATCGTCGAGCGGCTGGGCCTGGCCGAGGCGTCGCGCTTCGTCGCCAGCTTCGACCGCCCGAACATCCGCTACCGCGTGGTCGAGAAGGACAACGCGCGCCGCCAGCTCAAGGACTTCCTCGAAGGCCACCGTGGCGAGTCCGGCATCGTCTACTGCCTGTCGCGCCGCAAGGTCGAGGAGACCGCGGCCTGGCTGGCGGGCGAGGGCGTCCGCGCCCTGGCCTACCACGCCGGCATGGAGGCCGCCGGGCGGGCGGCGAACCAGCAGCGCTTCCTGCGCGAGGACGGCATCGTCATGGTCGCGACGATCGCCTTCGGCATGGGCATCGACAAGCCGGACGTGCGCTTCGTCGCGCACATGGACCTGCCCAAGAGCATGGAAGGCTACTACCAGGAGACCGGCCGCGCCGGTCGTGACGGCCTGCCGGCCGAGGCCTGGATGACCTACGGCCTGGCCGACGTGGTGACGCTGGCGCAGTTCATCGCCCAGTCCGAATCGGGCGAGGAGCGCAAGCGCGTGGAGCGCGCCAAGCTCGACGCGCTGCTCGGCTTCGCCGAGACCACCACCTGCCGGCGCCAGCGCCTGCTCGCCTACTTCGGCGAGACGCCGCAGGGCGCCTGCGGCAACTGCGACAACTGCCTGGACCCGCCGCAGAACTGGGACGCCACGGTCACCGTGCAGAAGGCGCTGTCGTGCGTCTACCGCACCGGCCAGCGCTACGGCGTGGGCCATCTGACCGCGGTGCTGCGCGGCGAGGCCGACGAGCGCGCGCAGGCGCTCGGCCACGACCGGCTGAGCGTGTTCGGCATCGGCACCGACCTCGATGCGCGCCAATGGCGTTCGGTGTTCCGGCAGCTGGTGGCCGCCGGACTGCTGTCCACCGACGAGGAAGGCTACGGTACGCTGCGCCTGACCGCGACCAGCCGCGAGGCCCTGCGCGGCGAGTGCACGGTCTGGCTGCGGCGCCCGCCCGGCCGCGCCGAACGGCGTTCGGCCGGCCGCGACGGCGCCGCCCGCTCGCGCCAGAGCCTGGACATCGCGCCGCACGAGGCGGCGCTCTGGGATGCGCTGCGCGACGCCCGCGCACGCCTGGCGCGCGAGCAGAGCGTGCCGGCCTATGTGATCTTCCACGACGCCACGCTGCTGGCGATGCTGCGCGAGCGGCCGCAGTCCCTGCGCGAGCTGGGCGCGATCAGCGGCGTCGGCGAGCGCAAGCTGGCGCGCTACGGCGAAGCGTTCCTGGCGGTGCTGACCGCCGCCTAGCGTGCCGCAGGCCCGGTTGCGCGGCGGCGCGAGACGGGCAGCGTGCTACCGCGGCGCGACGTAGCCGCCGGGGACACCCTCCGGGCTCATGACGATCTGCCAGAGCTGGATCTGGCGCGTGCGGAAGCTGGCCATCGAACCGGCCAGGTAGAACCGCCACATGCGCCGGAAGCGTTCGTCGTAGCGGTCGGCCAGGTCCGGCCAGGCGGCGTCGAAGTTGGCGCGCCAGGCCTGCAGCGTCCGGTCGTAGTCGGTGCCGAAGTTGTGCCAGTCCTCGATCACGAAGCGCCCCTCGGAGGCCTCGGTGACCTGGCTGGCCGAGGGCAGCATCGAGTTCGGGAAGATGTACTTCTCGATCCACGGATCGGTATGGTTGCTCGACGCGTTGGCGCCGATCGTGTGCAGCAGCGTCAGGCCGTCCGTGGCGAGGTTGCGGCGGACCACGTCGAAGTAGGTGCGGTAGTTGCGTACGCCGACGTGCTCGAACATGCCGATCGAGTAGATGCGGTCGAAGCGCTCGTCGATCTCGCGATAGTCCTGCACGCGGATCTCGATCGGCAGGCCGCGGCACAGCTCGCGCGCGAAGTCGGCCTGCTCGTTGGAGACCGTGATTCCGACGCCCGAGATGCCGTAGCGCTCGGCGGCGAACTTCAGCGCCTCGCCCCAGCCGCAGCCGATGTCGAGCACGCGCTGTCCCGGTGCCAGCCCCAGCTTGCGGCAGACCAGGTCCAGCTTGGCCTCCTGCGCGGCGTCCAGGTCGGTGGCTTCGCGCCAGTAGCCGCAGCTGTAGACCAGGCGCCGGCCGAGCATGCGCTCGAACAGGTCGTTGCCGATGTCGTAGTGGCGCTCGCCGACGACGTAGGCGCGGCGGCCGCGCTGCAGGTTCACCACGGCGGCCTTCAGCCACAGAAGGATGTCGTCCAGTCCGCGCACGCGTTCGTCCACGTGCACCGCCAGCAGGCGCGTCAGCAGGCCGTCGAGGTCGTCGCTGTCCCACCAGCCGTCCATGTAGGCCTCGCCCAGGCCGAGCGAACCGTGGGCGATGACGCGCGCGTACAGGCGCGGGTCGTGAGCGCGCAGGTCCCAGGGCGCGTCGCCGTCCAGCGTCACGCCGGCCAGCTGCAGCAGGGCTTGGATGCGGTTGCGAAGTTCCGGCTGGGACATCGATCCGTAATGGCGGCCGACCCGCTGCCAGTATGCCGTCGCCGCGGCGATTTTTTAAGCCTAGCCGGTGCGCAGCAGGGCGCGGGTCGCCGCGAGCCCGGCCGCCGTCATCAGCAGCGAGCCGGCCAGGTGCGCCGCCACCAGCACCAGCGCCCAGTTCCACTGCTGGCGTTCCAGCAGGTGCACGGTTTCGCCGGAGAACGCCGAGAACGTGGTCAGCCCGCCGAGGAAGCCGGTCGTCGCCGCCAGGCGCCAGGCCAGCGGGATCGTCTCGAAGTGGGCGAACAGCGCCATCGCCACGCCCATCAGCAGGCCGCCGACGAGATTGGCCGCCAGCGTGCCGAGCGGCAGCGACGGCAGCAGCGGGTTGAGGCCCAGGCCGAGCAGCCAGCGCAGCAGGGCGCCGATCGCGGCGCCGCCGGCGACGGCGAGGGCGGAAACGGCATTCACCGGTGGTGCGCCCGGAGCGGACGTGCGGGGGACAAGGGCATGCGGTTCGAGCCGGGTGGCGGGTCCCGAGGATGCCGCCGGTCGGCGGCCGCCGGCCATCTTAGCCCAATGTCGCGCCGCCGGTGCCGCATTCGAAATCGCTGCGGAACAGCGCGGCACCGGCGATCGGCCCGCGGATCTCGTAGGTCACGCCCGGGCCGCCGCCGTTCTCGCCGCGCTGCGAATTGAAGTAGAGGCGGCTGCCGTCCGGGCTCAATGCCAGCCCGGTCACTTCCGACCCGTCGTGGCCGGCGATCTGCAGCAGCGGATAGAGCGCGCCGTCGGCACCGAGCGCCACCACCTGCATGTCGCCGCCGTCCTCGGCCACCAGCAGGTCGCCCGCGGCGGTGGCGATGATGTTGTCGACGCCGGTCAGCAGCGGATCGGCGAACCAGGCTTCGTCGTAGAGAACCCACAGGCGGTCGCCGCGGGGATCGAGCGCCCAGACACGGTTGTCGCCCTTGGTGGTGAAATGGACCACGCCGCGGTGGTGCCAGATGCCTTCGCCGCCGCGGAAGCGGCTGGCCGCCGGCACCTGTTCGCGCGTGGGCGTTCCGAACAGGGCCGATGGATTGGGTTCGGGCAGGTCGTGCCAGACCACGGCACGCGGCGGCGCCTCCGGGTCCGCGCCCGGGTCGGGGCCGACGACCTCGGCCACCTGCAGGACGCCGCTCGCCAGGTCCGGCCAGGCGTCGGCCTTGAAGCGGTACAGGCAGCCGTCGCCGACATCCTCGGTGAGGAAGATCATGCCCAGCGCATCGACCACTGCGGCGGCTTCGTGCTTGAAGCTGCCGAGCAGCGGCCGCCGGCGGCTGGACGGAAACAGGATGTTGCGATCGGTCGGCAGTACCTCGAACACGGCGCCGAAATCGATCTCCTCGCAGGTCAGCCAGGATCCCCAGGGCGTGACGCCGCCCGCGCAGTTGATGCTGGTGCCGCTGAGCACGCGCCAGGCATCGACGATGCGACCTTCGCAGTCGAAGCGGATCGCACTGACACCACCGCCGAGCAGGGCGATCGTTTCGGAATTGGAGACGTAGATCCAGCCGCCGTCGGGCTGCGGGAAGCAGGCGCCGCCGTCGGGCCAGGTATGCCACGGATAGCCGGTGCCGGGCACTACCTCCAGGCCGCGCGCGATCACGCGGCTGGAAAAACCCGGCGGCAGGCGGAGGCCGTTGGCGTCCGGGTCGAGCAGTTGTCCCGGATGCGCCGGCTGGCCCAGCGCGCCCAGCGGGCCGCGGTCGGGCGCCGGGGCGGCCGCCTGCCAGTGATGGCCGGAGCGCGCCAGCAGGGCCGGGCCGCAGGCGGCCAGGCCCGCGCCGACGCACAGGCGTGCCAGGAAGCCGCGGCGCGACAGTCCGGGCGGACGCGGCCGGCCGGCGGTGGGAAACGAACGGGGCGTCGGCGACACGTGTGCTCTCCCGGACAGGGCGCGCCAGGGTGTCCGTCGTCGATGAAACCGCGTTGTCACGCGTGTTGCATGCGGGTCGATCGTGCTGGAAAGCGTGCGCTCGATCGCAGTTCGCGGCGCGTCAAGCGCACCGCAACAGAACCGTTGCCGGGATGAAAGCGGGCCGGAACATGCGGTCTCTACGGTAGTGACCTCCCCATCTGCCCGCCCTGGAGGCCAGCCATGTCGACCATCGATCCGCGCGCTCTACCCGCCGCCGCTGTTTCCCGCCGCCGCTTCCTGGGCCAGGCCGCCCTGGGTGCCGGCCTGCTGACGATCGGCGGGCAGGTGGCCGCCGGCATCAACGAGGCCACGCGCGGACTGGTCCGCAGTGCCGGAAGCGAGGCGCGGCAGCGCTTCGTCGAGGCGCTGAGTGCCGGCCTGCAGCCGCCGGACGCCAATGGCGTGCGGCTGCCGCCGGGCTTCACCTCGCGCATCGTCGCGCGCAGCGGCCAGGCCGCCGTGCGCGGTGCCGCCTATGCCTGGCATCCGGCGCCCGACGGCGGCGCCTGCTACGCCACCGCGGACGGCGGCTGGATCTACGTCAGCAACAGCGAGGTGTACCCGGAGACCGGCGGCGTCGGTGCGCTGAAGTTCGATGCGCAGGGAACGGTCGTGGACACCTATGCGGTCCTTTCCGGCACCAACGTCAACTGTGCCGGCGGCCGCACGCCCTGGAACACCTGGCTGTCGTGCGAGGAGTACGACCTCGGCCTGGTCTGGGAATGCGATCCGTTCAAGCCGGGGCAGGGCATCGCGCGGCCGGCGCTCGGCACCTTCGCGCACGAGGCCTGCGCGGTCGATCCGATCGGCAAGCATGTCTATCTCACCGAGGACAAGGGCAGCGACAGCGGCTTCTATCGCTTCACGCCGACGAACTACCCCGACCTCGGCGAGGGCGTGCTGGAGATCATGGAGGTGCTCGGCGACCCGGTCACCGGCCGCAAGCGCGTGATCTGGCACCGCGTGCCCAATCCCAACCCGACGGCCGAGCAGACGCCCTGCCGCCAGCAGATCGAGACGGCGTATCACTTCAAACGCGGCGAAGGCATGTACTACCACGACGGCGTCGTCTACTTCGCGACCACCTCGGACGATCGCATCTGGGCCTATCGCTGCCGCGATGCGGCGATCGAGATCTTCTACGACGCCCAGGCGCGCCAGGACGCCGGCCTCGACGCGCCGCTGTGGGAACCGGACAACGTCGTCGTCGACAGCTCCGGCTACGTCTACGTGTCCGAAGACAGCGACGACCTGCAGGTGGTCATGATCGGTCCCGAAGGCACCCCGCTGCCGCTGCTGCAGCTGGTCGGCCACGACGCCTCGGAAGTCACCGGCCCGGCGTTCAGCCCCGACGGCCTGCGCTTCTACTGTTCGTCGCAGCGTGGCACCGCCGGCAGCAGCGAGGCGGGCATCACGTTCGAGATCAGCGGTCCGTTTCCCGGCACCGAGGTCATCCTCGCCAGCGGCTTCGACGCGCGTGTGACCGACCTGTAGCGTCGCCGTCCGGTTCCGCCGGGCGCGCGGGCCGCGCCCGGCGCCGGTACACTCATCGCCGGATGCCCGGGAGTTGGTGCGGCGCCCGGCCGGCGCAGGCCGTTTACCGCGCCGCCGCAAGCGGCTAGAATGCGCGCCCTCGCGTGGCTATGTAGCTCAGCCGGTTAGAGCACAGCACTCATAATGCTGGGGTCGGTGGTTCGAGTCCACCCATAGCCACCATCTCGAAGCAGTCTCGCTGCCGGATTCCCGGCACAACCGGTTGCTGCTACGCGGCGGCTTCCGTCGCCGCCCTTTCCGTCGCTAACTCCTCGATCCGGCTGACCGATGCCGAGAGTGCCGCTTCGCGCACCTGCTCGATGCCGCGCAAGCAGTCGTCCTCGCCGCGGTACAGCTCGCTGGACACGGCGACCAGGCGCTCGTTCCAGAACAGGCACCATTGCCATTCCTCGCCCAGCCTGAACACCTCGAATCGCATGGCGCACTCCGTTCGCGAGTCGCCCCACCGTAGGCCCGCTGGTGGCAATGGCATGTGAACAAAATCCACTCTGCGCTCAGTCGCCGCGTGGCTTCGGACGCTTCGAGCGTGAGGGCCGACGGACACGAGGGCGCGGGGCGCCGGTCTTGCGGGCATGCGCCGCGGCCGCCTCGTCCAGCGAATGGCTGCGCTTGATGCCGCCTTCCTTCTCGGCCAGCTCGGCCAGCCGGCAGTAGAACGCCCGCAGTGTCGTCAGGTCTCCCTCGTCGAGATCCTCGATCGCGATCAGCCGGTTGCTGGCGGCCAGCTGGGCCGCCAGCAGCTCGTTGAGCTTGATGTGCAGCGCCAGGCTGTCCTTGTTCTGCGAGCGCTGGATCAGGAACACCATCAGGAACGTGATGATCGTCGTGCCGGTGTTGATGACGATCTGCCAGGTTTCGGAGAACCCGAACACCGGGCCGGTCGCGGCCCAGGCCAGCACGCCCAGCAACGCCAGCGAGAAGGCCCAGGGCGAGCCGGCGGCCCGCGTGATCGCGCCGGCGAAGCGGTCGAAGATCGAATGGCGTCCCTTCAGATGAAGCAGAATCTTCGCGGTCATCGGTGCGGCCTCGTCCGGGGTTTCCTGGATAAACCGCACCGCGTGCCTGCTGGCTGAACGCCGCGGGGTGGCCGCGCGCGATGGCGCCGTCGCGCCGCCCCGGGTTCAGCACCGGTACGAGCGCGGCCGGGACACTGGCGCGGTGCCCGGACCGCTCCGGGTATGGCGGCTCCGGCGGCTCCGGAGCGGAGCGGGACAATCGCCCGTGCTGCCGCGAGGCGGTCCGGCCGATCGCCTGGAGGACACGATGGATCCCTGCCAGCGGCTGGACGGTTGTGCGCCTGCCCGCGCCGGGCTGCGACGTCATCGGGTACCGGCGGGCCGGTGCCGCGTTGGGGCAGGGGTTGCGCGGCGCGATGGCGGTGCCGGAGCGGGTTCGCCTGCGAGGCCCACCGCATGATCGGCGTCGCCGGCGTGCCCGGCTGCGTCGCGCTGCTCTCGCGCCGTGCCGGGCGGCGTCCCGACGGTCATGAGGCGCGGACCCATGCCGCGCTGGCACAGCGCATCGCGGCGCTGACGGGCCGCACTTATGTGGGCGAGCACGAGACCGGGCGCCGCTACGCCGAGCCGGTCTACTTCGTGCCCGATCGCACCCTGCTGCAGCGGGAGGCCGCCGAACTGGGCATCGGCGGCGAGGCCGATCTGTTCGGTGGCGTGGTGCCGTTCGCCTTCGTCGCCACCAAGACGATCAGCCATCCGGCGCTGGACGCGCAGGCCCGGGTTCCCGAGGGCTGGGTGCACGCGCTCGGGGAGCGCCTGGCCGATGCCGTGCTGCCGGGCTATTCGGTGTTCACGCGCGCCGACCTGCGGCGCGCCGGCGAGGACCTGCTGGCCGGCGGCGCCGTGCGCATCAAGGCCGCCCATGAGTCGGGCGGCAACGGCCAGCAGGTAGTCGCAACCGCCACCGCGCTGGCCGACCACGTCGCGGCCGTGGACGAGGCGGTGCTCGAGCGCCACGGCGCCGTCGTCGAGCGCGATCTGGCGCAGGCGGTCACCTACAGCGTCGGCGAAGTGCTGCTGGTGGGGATGCGCGTGGCCTATGTCGGCAGCCAGCGCCAGACCGTCAACCATCGCGGCGCCGAGGTCTATGGCGGGTCGGACCTGACGGTCGTGCGCGGACGATTCCAGGACCTGCTCGCGCTGGACCTGCCGGACGCGCTGCGCCAGGCCGTCGCGCAGGTCTGCCGCTACGATGCCGAAGCGATGAGGGCGTATCCGGGGACCTACGCGTCCCGCCGCAACTACGACGTCATCGCCGGCCGTGACGGTGACGGACGCCCGGCATCGGGCGTGCTCGAGCAGTCCTGGCGCATCGGCGGGGCCAGCGGCGCGGAGATCCTCGCGATCGAGGCGCTGGCGCGCGATCCGGCGCTGCAGCGCGTGCGCGCAGCCACCTGCGAGGTCTACGGCGAGCGCGTGCCGGCGGATGCCGAGGTTCACTATCGGGGCAGGGACGAGCGCGTAGGGTATCTGGTCAAGTACAGCCTTCTGCATCGGGAATGAACGTTCGACTGGAAACCGTCGACATCCGCGTCGAGGACGAGCTGGTCGGTGCGACGCTGCTGTCGCCGGCGGACTCGCTGCCCGGCGTGCTGTTCGTGCACGGCTGGGGCGGCAGCCAGGAGCACGATCTGGTGCGCGCGAAGGAGGCGGTGGGCATCGGCTGCGAATGCCTGACCTTCGACCTGCGCGGCCACGAGCGTACCGCCTCGCAATGGGAGACGGTATCGCGCGAGCAGAACCTGGCTGACCTGGTCGCCGCCTACGACTGGCTGGTGGGCCGGCCGCAGGTCGACCCGGCCTCGATCGCGGTGGTCGGCATCAGCTACGGCGGCTACCTCGCCGCGCTTCTCACGACCTTGCGCCCGGTGCGCTGGCTGGCCCTGCGTTCGCCGGCGCTCTACAAGGACGAGGGCTGGACGTGGCCCAAGCGCCGGCTCAATGCCGACCCGGGTCTGTCCGACTACCGGCGCAGCCGCATCCTGTGGCAGGACAACCGGGCGCTGCGGGCCTGCGCGGCGTATCGCGGCGACGCGTTGGTCGTCGAGGCCGAGCACGACGAGATCGTGCCGCCGATGGTGGTGGCCAACTACGTGCGGGCGTTCGGCAAGGCACGATCGCTGACCAAGCGCGCGATCGCCGGTGCCGACCACGGCTTCTCGTCCAAGCAGGCGCAGAAGGAATACACCGCCGTGCTGATCACCTGGCTGCACGAGATGGTCGTCGGCGCGCGCGCGCAGGTGGCGCAGGCGAAGATGAGCGAACGCAAGGAGGAACTGCGCAGCGCCGACCGTGCGGCGCCGGGCGAACGCCAGCGCCCGCACCTGTAGCGGTGTCCGGCGCTGCGGTCCGGTGGTGGGCCGTGACCGGCCGCACTTGAACCGCCCGCCGCGCTCCGGCACCCTCGCAGCCCCTCCACAGGTCCGGGAGCCCGGCATGATATCCGCCGAAGAGGCATTGGCGCGGCTCAAGGCCGGCAACGCGCGTTTCGTTTCGGAGATCCGCGGCAGCGACGCGCTGACCAACCAGACGCGGCGCCGCGAGCTGGCCGCCGGGCAGGCCCCGTTCGCGATCATCCTCGGCTGTTCCGATTCGCGCGTGCCGGCGGAGATCGTGTTCGACCAGGGGCTGGGCGACCTGTTCGTGATCCGCGTGGCCGGCAACATCGTCGCGCCGTCGCAGATCGGCAGCATCGAGTTCGCGGCCGCCCGCTACGGCACGCGCCTGGTCGTCGTGCTCGGCCATTCGCAATGCGGCGCCGTGCTGGCCACGGTCGAGGAGCTGGGAAGGCGCTCGGAGGAGCAGTCGCCCAACCTGCGTTCGATCGTCGATCGCATCCGCCCGTCGGTGGAGACCCTGCTCGGCACCGAGCTGGCGCGCGATCCGCAGGCCCTGGTCCAGCATGCGGTCCGTGCCAACATCCGCATGTCGGTCAACCAGTTGCGGCACGGTTCCGCGCTGCTCGAGCAGCTCACGCAGGACGACCGCCTGCTCGTCGTCGGCGCCGAGTACTCGCTGGAGACCGGCGTCGTCACGTTCTTCTAGCCGGCGGCCGGGAAGCCGCCTGCCGGCACGATCCGGGAGCGGGGCACTCGCGGCTCTACGCACGCGCGCGCCCTGCGGTCCAGGCGACACGGCCTTGCCGTGACGGGGTGCGTCGAGAAAGGGCAGGACGGGCCGTTCCCGGCAACGGCCTAGTCAGCCCGGGCACCGCCGGTCGCCTGCAGGGTGCGGCGCGTGATCCGCGCGCCGGCGCGGGTGTCGATGCCGAAGGATTCGGCCAGGATCTGCAGCGCGCGCCGGTTGCGGGCCGGCGAGATCGAGGCGACGCAATCGCGCGGCACGATCACGCGGTAGCCGCGCAGGTGGGCGTCGATCGCCGTGCACAGCACGCAACCGTCGCCGGCCAGGCCGGCCAGTACCACGGTGCGTACCCCCAGGTGGTGCAGCAGCTCGGCCAGCGGCGTGGCGTAGAAGCCGGACTGCTTGGGCTTGAGCACGACGTAGTCGCTGCGATCGGGCAACAGGCCGGCGATCGCCGGCGCTCCGGCCGCCACGCTGCGGCTGGCCAGCTCGCGGACGTCCGAGCGCCAGCGGCCGCGGTTGTCGTTGGCGTAGATGACCGGGATCTCGGCGGCCTGCAGGCGCCGGCGCAGCGCGACGATGCGCGCCAGGGCCGGCGGTGCGGCACGGCGCAGGCGCGCGCCGCCCGAAAAGGCATAGTCGGTGATGACGTCGATGAGGATCAGCGCCGCCAGCGCCGGCGGCGCACCCGCGGCCTTGAGCGGCACCTTGCTCATCGGGCGTTCCGGTCGCGAAGGAAACGACGCGCGCGCCATCCGCGCGAACGCCGGGGACGCGCGCTGCGCCGGAACGAAGTGGATCGGGCGGACGGCAAGCGGACCATGGCCCGGCCATTGAGCCCCGGCCCTGCTCAGCGGCGGCTGAACGGCGGGCCGCAGGCCGGGCGACGACCGCCGGCGCTGCGTTCAGTCGGCGCAGGCGCGTGCGCGTTCCAGCAGCAAGGTCCGTTCGCGCTGGTTGCGCGTCAGCTCGGCAGCCTGCTCGAAGGCGGCCCGGGCCTCGGCGTTGCGCCCGAGCTTGGCGAGCAGGTCGCCGCGGACCGCCGGCAGGAGGTGGTAGCCGGCGAGCCGTGCACTGAGCTCCAGCGCATCGGCGATGGCCAGCCCTGCCTCCGGGCCGGATGCCATCGCGACGGCCACGGCGCGGTTGAGCTCGACCACCGGCGAGGGCAGCGCCTCGGCGAGGCGCGCGTAGAGCGCGGCGATGCGCGGCCAGTCGGTCTCCTGCGCGGCCGATGCGCGGGCATGGCAGGCGGCGATCGCCGCCTGCAGCGCATAGGGGCCGTGCGCGCCGCCCAGTTTCTCGGCGCGCGCCAGGCCGGCCAGGCCGCGCCGGATCAGCAGGCGGTCCCAGCGCGTGCGGTTCTGGTCGAGCAGCAGCACCGGCGCGCCGTCGGCGTCGGTACGGGCCGGCGTGCGCGAGGCCTGGATCTCCATCAGCGCCAGCAGGGCGTGGACCTCCGGCTCGTCCGGCATCAGGCCGGCCAGTACGCGTCCGAGTCGCATCGCGTCCTCGCACAGGGCCGGTCGCATCCAGTCCTCGCCGGCGGTCGCCGAATAGCCTTCGTTGAAGATCAGGTAGATGACCTCCAGCACCGATGCCAGCCGCAGTCCCAGCGCGTTTCCCGCCGGAACCTCGAACGGCACGCCCTTGTCGGCCAGCGTGCGCTTGGCGCGCACGATCCGCTGCGCCACCGTGGGCTCGGGTACCAGGAACGCGCGCGCGATCTCGTCCGTGGTCAGGCCGCCGAGCAGGCGCAGGGTCAGCGCGACCCGGGCCTCGGTGGAGAGCACCGGATGGCAGGCCGTGAACACCAGCCGCAGCAGGTCGTCGCCGAACGGGTCGTCCAGGGCGGCCTCGCCGGCCGCCGCGGCCTGCTGCAACGCGTCCTCCAGCTCGTGCACGATCGCGTCGTGCTTGCGCAGCTGCATCTGCTCGCGTCGCAGGCGGTCGATCGCACGGCGCTTGGCGGCTGCCATCAGCCAGGCTCCGGGATTGTCCGGCACGCCGTCATCGGGCCAGGTCTCCAGCGCGGCGACCAGCGCGTCCTGGGCGAACTCCTCGGCCAGGCCGACGTCGCGCACGATGCGTGCGAGCCCGGCGATCAGCCGGGGCGATTCGATGCGCCAGACGGCATCGATGGCGCGCTGGGTGTCGGTCGCCGTCATGGCGGCCGATCAGATCATTGCGCGCGATGCCACGCAAGCCCGGCGGCCGGCGCCGGGGCGCCGGCCCCGGCCGGCCGTGCGCCGTGGGGCGATGGCCGGCCGGGGACGCCGCGTTCATGACCGGCCGGAACGCGCCTGCTGCTGCATGTCCTCGAAGCCGGCCGCGGCCTTCTGCACGTCCTCCGGGAAGTCGGCCATTTCCTGCACCTGGCGCACCTCGATGATCTCGTTGTCCGACGCCGGGCAGCGCGAGGCCCAGGCGATCGCTTCCTCGCGGGACTTCACGTCGATCATCCAGTAGCCGCCGAGGACTTCCTTGGCCTCGGCGAACGGCCCGTCGGTGACCACGGGCTTGCCGCCGGCGAACCGGACACGCGCGCCCATCGACGGCGGGTGCAGGCCGTCCAGCGCCAGCAGCACGCCGGCCTTCTGCAGGGCCTCGTTGTACTTCATCATCGCCGCCACGGCCTCGGCTTCGGGCATCGTTCCCGGCTCGGCGTTCTCGTAGCCGCCGGGGATCATCAGCATCATGAAGCGCATGGCTCAGCCCTCCGCCGCGGTGCTGCCGGCGCTTTCGAACGCCGCCATGTCCATGTGGACGACTTCCCACAGGTGGCCGTCCAGGTCCTCGAAGCCGTGCTGGTACATGAAGCCGTGGTCCTTGGCCGGGATCGGCGTGGCGCCGCCGGCGGCGATCGCCTTGGCGACGATCGCCTCGACCTCGGCACGGCTGTCCAGGGCCAGGCACACCAGCACCTCGGTCGCCTGCCGCGCGTCGCACAACGGCTTGGGCGTGAAGGTCCTGAAGAACGGCTCGACCAGCAGCATGACGAAGATGTTCTCGCCGACGATCATGCAGGTGGCGTTCTCGTCGGTGAACTGCGGGTTGAAGCTGAAGCCGAGCGCGGTGAAGAAGGTCACGGAACGCTTGAGGTCCCCGACCGGGAGATTGACGTAGATCTGCTTTGCCATGAGTGGATACCCGAAGTGCGGAGGGAAGGAGAGGGCGCGGCCAGGCGCGTCAGCCGGCGTCGTCGGTGCAGGGCTTGAGGCAGTTGACCATCCACGGCGTGCCGTAGCGGTCGACCAGCATGCCGAAGCGGCGCGCCCAGAAGGTTTCGGCGAGCGGCATCTGGACCGTCGCCCCCTCGGACAGCGCGCCGAAGATGCGCTCGGCTTCGGCCTCGTCGTCGACGCCGATGTTGACCTGCAGGCCCTGGGCCGGGCGGAACTCCCCGGACGGGCAGTCCGATCCCATCAGCACGGACTCGCCGACCGCCAGGCGGGCGTGCAGCACGCGGTCGCCCCAGCCGGGCGGCATCTGGTCGGCGAGCGGCGAACCGGCCGGCGCCCGGGTCAGGTCGAGCGTTCCGTTCAGGACCTTGGCGTAGAAGCCGAAGGCATCGGCGCACTGGCCGTCGAAGCTGAGGTAGGCATTGAGTTGCATGGCGGTCGGACTCCCGAAGCGGGTGGACGAGGCGGGCGACGGGGTGTCGTCCCGGGTTTCTGATCAGGCGACGAGCCAGCAGGGCCGGAATCGACAGCGGCGCCGAACTTTTTTTCTTGACGGCGCGATCGGGCACCGGTAGTGGTGGACGTCCCCTGTCATGCGGAGCCCGCGATGCAGTTCCTGCTGCTGATCTACAACGAGGACGCGCTGCTCGACGCCCTGCCGGAGGGCGAAGCCGACGCGATGATGCGCACCTGCCTGGCGAATGCCGATGGTCTGCGCGAGGAAGGGCATCTTCTTGCGTCGCAACAACTGGAGTCGCCGGCGACCGCAAAGGCGGTGCGCATCCGCAATGGCACCCTCAGCGTGCTCGACGGGCCGTTCGCCGAGACCAAGGAGTTCCTCGGCGGCTTCAACCTGATCGAGGCGGCCGACTACGAAGAGGCCGTGCGCATCGCCGCGACCTTCCCGTGGGCCCGCACCGGCTGCGTGGAGGTACGCGCCGTGCGCGACATGGACGCCGTACGCCGGCGCGTGGGCGCGGGGCAGGCCCAGGCCTAGCACACCGGGCCGTCGCTCCGCGGCGGATCTGAACCGCAGGCCCGTCCCCGACCAACGGGCCATGTCGCGCCTGGCCGCCCGATGGCATGATGCGCGGCTCTTTCCGGCCCCGGTACTCCGTGTCGTCCCTCCGCTCCCATCGCCGGCTGGCGCCGCTGCTCGCGGCGCTGTCGATGTTCGGCCCGTTCTCGATCGATACGCTGTTCCCGGCGTTTCCGGCGGTCGCGGCGGACCTGCAGGCCAGCCCGCTGGCGATGCAGCAGACCATCAGCGTCTACCTGATCGCCTTCGCGCTGATGTCGTTGCTGCACGGCCCGCTTTCCGACGCGCTCGGGCGCCGCTCGGTGATCCTGGCGGGCGTCGCGGTGTTCACGCTGGCCTCGATCGGCTGCGCGCTGGCCGGGTCGATCGAGAGCCTGCTGGCGTTTCGCGCGTTGCAGGGCGTCTCGGCCGGCGCCGGCATGATCGTCGGCCGCGCGATCGTCCGCGACTGCTTCGACGGCGCCGATGCGCAGCGGCTGATGGCGTCGATCTCGATGATCTTCGGCATCGCGCCGGCGATCGCGCCGATCGTCGGCGGCTGGGTCATCGCGTTCGCGCACTGGCCGATGATCTTCTGGCTGCTGGCCGGCTTCTCGCTCCTGCTGCTGGGCGCCTGCGCGGCCTGGCTGCCGGAGACCCATCCCCGCGAGCAGCGCACGCCGCTGTCGCTGGCCGAACTGGTGCGCTCGTACCGCATGATCCTGGCCGACCGCATGTTCCTGCCGCTGGCGCTGTCGGGAACGCTCGGTTTCGGCGCCTTGTTCGTCTACATCGCCTCGGCGCCCGCATTCGTGCTGGGCCTGCTCGGCCTGGACGAGCAGAGCTTCGCCTGGCTGTTCGTGCCGGCGATCGGCGGCATGATGACCGGCTCGTTGCTGTCGGGCCGGCTGGCGGGCCGGCTGCCGCCGCTGTCCACGATCCGGCTCGGCTTCTCGATCATGCTGGTGGCCTCGGCGATCAACATCGCCCTCGCGCTGGCCCTGCCGCGGCCGATGCTGCCCTGGTCGGTGCTGCCGGTCGCGCTGCACGGCATCGGGGTCGCGCTGAACTTCCCGACCCTGGCCCTGCTGCTGCTCGACCGCTATCCGCGCCACCGCGGTGCCGCCTCGTCGATGCAGGCCTTCGTCAACCTGCTGGTCAGCGCGGTGATCGCCGGCGGCCTGTCGGCGCTGCTGTCGGACAGCGTGCTGAAGCTGGCGCTGGCCGCGGGCCTGCTCTCGGCCGGCGGCGCCCTGGCATGGTGGCTGCGGCCGCGGCAGTTGCCCGAGCGCAGCCTCTGAGCGGCGGGCCGGACGGCAGGCGAGGGCGTTCCGTGCAACCATGAGGGGTCCGACGGAGGAGTGACATGGCGAGTCTCGATCAGATCCGAACGTTCGTGACCGTGGTCAAGCAGAACAGCTTCGCACGGGCCGGGCGCGTGCTCGGCGTGACGCCGTCGGTGGTCAGCAAGCGCATCGCCGAGCTGGAGCACGACCTCGGCGTGCAGCTGCTGCTGCGCACCACGCGCAAGCTGACCCTGAGCGACCACGGCGCGCGCTACTTCCACCGCGCCGTGGAGCTGCTGCAGCGCTTCGACGAGCTGGAGCGCGACGTCTCGCGCCATCGCGACGAGACCGCCGGCCTGGTGCGGATCGGCGCGCCGACGTCGATCGGCGTCAACTACATCGGCCCGGCATTGCTGGAGTTCCGCGCGCGCCATCCGGACGTGCGCTTCGACCTGGTGCTGCACGACCGCACCGTCGATCCGGTGGAGGAGGGGCTGGACCTGCTGATCGCCGAGCAGACCTACGTGATCCCGAACGGCGATCTCACCGAGGAGCCGCTGTGCCCGATCGCACGGGTGATCTGCGCCTCGCCGGCCTACCTCGCGCGCCGCGGCGCGCCGCAGCACCCGCGCGACCTGGTGCGGCACGACTGCCTGCACTATTCGTTCCTGCCCAGCGCACAGGTGTGGATCTTCACCGGCGCGACCGGCGAGATCAGCGTGCCGATCAACCCGGTGTTCAGCACCAGCAACGGCCAGATCATGCGCCAGATCGCGCTCAAGGACGGCGGCCTGGCGATGCTGCCGACCCACGTCGTCGGCGAGGACATCCGCGCCGGCCGGCTGGCCGTCGTGCTGGCCGACTACGAGCTGCCGCAGTTCTGGCTGGTCGCGATCCTGCCCCCGCTGAGCCGGATCTCACGCCGCGTGCAGCTGCTGGTCGAGCACCTGCGCACGGTGTTCTCGCCGCCGCCGTGGCTGCGCCAGACCGAGCCGGCGCCGCGCGTGGCCGGCAGCCGCACCCGGCCCGCCGCGGCGGCGCCGCCGAAGCGGCAGCGCGGCGGCTGACCGGACGCGGCGCGCCGCTTCAGTTCACCAGCCGCACTGGCGGCCCTGGTTCTGCTGCTTGAGCCAGGCCTGCAGCGGTGCGAAGTAGTCGAGGATCGCGGTGGCATCGAGTTCGCCGCTGCCGGTCAGCTCCTTGAGCGTTTCCGGCCAGGGCTGGCTCTGGCCCTTCTTGAGCATCGACCAGAACTTCTGGCCGGCTTCCTTGTTGCCGTAGAAGCTGCACGCGTGCAGCGGGCCTTCGTAGCCGGCGGCGTCGCAGAGCGCGCGGTAGAACTGGAACTGCAGGATGTGCGCGAGGAAGTAGCGCGTATAGGGCGTGTTGCCGGGCACGTGGTACTTGGCACCCGGGTCGAAGAACGCCTCGTCGCGCGCCGTGGCCGGTGCCACGCCCTGGTACCGGGCCTTGAGGTCCCACCAGGCGCTGTTGTACTGGTCCGGCGCGATCGAGCCGTCGAACACGCCCCAGCGCCAGCGGTCGATCATCAGGCCGAACGGCAGGAACGCGACCTTGGCCAGCGCCATGCGCATCTGCGCGTTGATGACCGCCTGTTCGCTCTGGCGCTGCTTGCCGACCAGGCCGACCGACTGCAGGTAGTCGGGCGTGAGCGCCAGCACCACGGTATCGCCGATCGCCTCGTGGAAGCCGTCGTTGGCGCCGGACTGGAACAGCGGCGGCAGGTCGTTGTAGGCGAGGTAGTAGTAGACGTGGCCGAGCTCGTGGTAGATCGTCGTCAGGTCTTCCTCGTTGGGCTTGATGCACATCTTGATGCGCACGTCGCCGGTCATGTTCATGTCCCAGGCACTGGCGTGGCAGACCACGTCGCGGTCGCGCGGCTTGACCAGCTGCGCCTTGGTCCAGAAGCTCTCGGGAAGTTTCGGCATGCCGAGCGAGGTGTAGAAGTCCTCGGCGCGCTCGGTCATGCTGCGCGCGATGGCGAGGTCCGCCTCGCGTTCCAGACGCACGCTGTCCTCGGCGCTCGCGCGTCCCTTGAAGCCGGCACGCAGCCGGCGCAGCTCGGCGGCGCGCTGCTTCTCCAGCGCGCCGGTGATGTCGAGGCTGCCCGCGCCCTTGTACGGTTCCAGGATCGGCCAGAGGTTGCCCCAGTCCTGCTGCCACATGTTGCCGGTCAGGTGGGCCGGCAGCAGGCCGTCCACGTGGCCGCGCGCGCCGTATTTCTTCTCGAGCTTGCCGCGTACGTAGCACTGCAGGTCGCTGTAGAGCGGCTTGACCTGCTCCCAGAGACGGTCGGTCTCGGCGCGGAACGCATCCGGGTCCATGTCGTAGCCGGACCGCCACATCGCGCCGGCGTCGGCGAAGCCCATCTCGCGCGCGCCTTCGTTGACCAGTTCGGCGAAGCGCCGGTAGTCGGCGCGCATCGGCTGGGCGATGGTGTGCCAGCCGGTCCAGGCGTCGAGCTGGTCCTCGTAGCTGGCCTTCGGGTCGCGCAGCACGTCCTCCAGCTCGCCGAGCTGGCGGCACTGCCGCTTGCCGTCGTGGTCGCGGCAGTACGTGCCGGCCCCGTAGGCGCCTTCGAGCTTGGACGCGATCCGCGCCAGCTCGGCGAGCTTGGCCGGATCCTTCGGCGCCGGCATCGCCGTCGCGAGCTTGAGCAGGGCGATCGAGCGGGCGGTGTCGGCGGACAGCGCCTGGCCGTCGTAGCGGCGCGCTTCCTCGACGAAGGCGTTGAGCTGGGTGAGGCTGCGCTCGTTGCTCTTGGCCGCCAGCAGCTGCGAATCCTCGTTGATGTAGGTCACCGCCAGCCATTGCGCGGCGTTCATCTCGGGCGAGGTGGCGCGGAACGCGTCGTTGACGCGGCCGACGAAGGCATCGGCGCTTTCGCTGCCGGCACCCGGCGCAGCCTGGGTGGTCTTGTCGCGTGGCGCCGTCGCCGCGCAGGCTCCGGCAAGGGCGGCCAGCAGGGCCGCCGCGAGCAGCTTGACGTTCATCGATGCCTCTCCCCAGATGATGGTCGGTCGCGGAGGCTAGACCGCTCCCGCGACCGGGCGCAAGAGCCGGAACGCCGCCCCGTCCGGTCGCGCCGGCGGGCTCAGCCGGTGCGCGCGCCCATCGCGATCTCGAACGAGCGCCTGCGTGCGGCGTGGTCGTAGATGTTCGCCGTCAGCATCAGCTCGTCCGGGCGGTGGCGCTCGATGAACGCCTGCAGCCCGTCGCGCACCGTGTCGGGATCGCCGACGACGCTGCACGCCAGGGCCTGCTCGACGCCGAGCCGCTCGGTCGGGGTCCAGAACGCCTCGATGTCGTCGATCGGCGGCGGGATCAGGCCCGGCCGGCCGCGGCGCAGGTTGACGAAGCTCTGCTGCAGCGTGGTGAACAGCCGGCGCGCCTCGGCCGTGGTATCCGCGCCGATCACGTTGACGCCGAGCATGGCGTACGGCTGCTGCAGGCGCGCCGAGGGCCGGAACTCGCGCCGGTACAGCGCCAGCGCCAGGTCCATCGCGTCCGGCGCGAAATGCGAGGCGAAGGCGTACGGCAGGCCGAGCTGCGCGGCCAGGCGGGCGCCGAACAGGCTGGAGCCGAGCAGCCAGACCGGCACCGCGATGCCGGCGCCGGGTACCGCGCGGACCGGCTGGCCCGGCTGGGCCGGCTCGAAGTAGTACAGCAGCTCCTGCACGTCCTGCGGGAACGCGTCGGCGCCGTCGTGGTAGCGGCGCAGCGCCCGCGCGGTGGCCTGGTCGGTGCCCGGGGCGCGCCCGAGCCCGAGGTCGATCCGGTCCGGGTAGAGCGCGGCCAGCGTGCCGAACTGCTCGGCCACCTGCAGCGGCGCGTGGTTGGGCAGCATGACGCCGCCGGAGCCGACCCGGATCGAGCGCGTGCCGCCAGCGACGTGGCCGATCAGGACCGCGGTGGCCGCGCTGGCGATGCCCGGCATGTTGTGGTGTTCGGCCAGCCAGTAGCGCCGGTAGCCGAGCGCTTCGGCATGGCGGGCCAGGTCCAGCGTGTTGGCGAAGGCCTGCGTCGGGTCGCTGCCTTCGCAGACCGGCGCAAGGTCCAGGATCGAAAACGGAATCATGGGTGTTCCTGCAGGGGGACGGCAGGGACATGGGGTGGCCGGCCGGCGATTGCCAGCGCGGCGTGGGCGCCGGTCAGGCCGGCGGCGGCAGCCTGCGCGCGGCCAGCCAGGCGCGGGCGTCCTCGGCGTCGTGCTCGAACCAGGCGCGGGTCGATCCGAGCCGGAACGAGTAGCCCCAGGCGTCCATGTCGGCCATCAGCCGGTCGCGGCCGACCTCGGGCAACCGGTCGGCCAGCAGGATCTGCAGGCAGCAGGTGGCGTCTTCCTCGGCGACCGAATCGGTCGCATCGGTATGCACGGCGGCGCGGCGCTCCGGCGGCAGCACGATCAGGTGGCAGGCCTCGTGCAGCAGCGAATGCACCGGCGTGTCGCGCCGTGCGTGCACGGTACTGCCGATCACGCCGGCTTCCGGGTCGCCCCAGTAGCTGCCGGGGATCGGCAGGTCGTCGGCGACCAGGGCGAGATGAAGGCCGTAGCCGGCCAGCAAGGCGGCGGCGCGGTCGATGTCGATGTCGGCCAGGTACAGCACGCGGCAGCTCGCGGGTTCGCGCGGATCAGACCTGGCCGGTGGCGAAGTCCGGTGCCTTGTCGGGCAGGGTGACCGACAGCTCGAGCACTTCCTGGTCGCCTTCGCGCTCGACGTTGATCAGCACGGCATCCGGGTCGACGTTGACGTACTTCTTGATGACCTCCAGCAGCTCGCGGCGCAGCAGCGGCAGGTAGTCCGGGCTGCCGCGCTGGGCGCGCTCCTGGGCGACGATGATGCGCAGGCGTTCCTTGGCAACGCTGGCGGTGTTCTTTGGCCTTGTCTTGAAGAAATCCAGGATACCCATGGTTCAGCTCCCGAAGATGCGCGCGAACAGTCCCTTCTTCTGCGCGTCCAGAAAGCGCATCGAGCGCTGCTCGCCGAGCAGGCGTGCGACGGCGTCGTCGTAGGCCTGGCCCGCGTAGGATTGGTCGTCGAGGATCACCGGCACGCCGGCGTTGGAAGCGGCCAGGACGCCTTCGGATTCGGGGATCACGCCGAGCACCTCGATGCCGAGGATCTCCTGGACGTCCTTGATGCTCATCATGTCGCCGGCCTCGACCCGGGCCGGGTTGTAGCGCGTCAGCAGCAGGTGCTGCTCGACGCCGCCGTTGCCCAGCTCCGCGCGGCGCGTCTTGCTCGACAGCAGGCCGAGGATGCGGTCCGAGTCGCGCACGCTGGAGACTTCCGGATTGACCACGACCACGGCGCGGTCGGCGAAGTACATCGCCAGCGCCGCGCCTTTCTCGATGCCGGCGGGCGAGTCGCAGATGACGTAGTCGAAGCCCTCGTCGGCCAGTTCCTTGAGCACGCGCTCGACGCCGTCCCTGGTGAGGGCTTCCTTGTCGCGCGTCTGCGAGGCGGCCAGCACGTAGAGGCTGTCGAAGCGCTTGTCCTTGATCAGCGCCTGCTTGAGCGTGCATTCGCCGTGGATGACGTTGACGAAGTCATAGACCACGCGGCGCTCGCAGCCCATGATCAGGTCCAGGTTGCGCAGGCCGACGTCGAAGTCGATGACCGCGACCTTCTTGCCGCGGCGTGCGAGGCCGACCGCCAGCGACGCGCTGGAAGTGGTCTTGCCGACGCCGCCTTTGCCGGAAGTGACGACGATGAATTCAGTCAAGGCGGGGTTCTCCGTAGGATGCCCAAGTGTTGCACGCCCCGGGGCCCGGGGGCGAATCAGTGCCCGTGCCGGCCGGCAGCGGGCTTCCGTCGAGGTTCAGGCAGACTCGGGTCAGAGCCGTGCGATCACCAGCTTGTCGCCGTCCAGGCCGACCTGGACCGGGTGGCCGCGCAGGTCGTCGGGGATCGCCTCGAACACCCGGTAGTGGCCGGCGATCGAGACCAGCTCGGCATGGAACTCGCGACAGTAGATGCGTGCCTTCTCGTCGCCCATCGCCCCGGCCAGCGCGCGGCCGCGCAGCGGTCCGTAGACGTGGATCGAGCCGTCGGCGATGACTTCGGCGCCGTTGGCGACGAGCTTGTTGAGCACCAGGTCGCCGCCGCGGGCGTAGACCTGCTGGCCGGACCGGACCGGCTGGTCCAGGTGCAGCGTGGCGGCTGACGGCGCGGGCGCCGCGGCCGGCGGGGCCGCCGCGGCTGGCGGGACCGGTGCCGGCTCGCGCGAGGGCGGCGGTGGCGTCGCCACCATCGGCTCGCCGCCGGCGCGCTCGTAGGCGGCACGGAACTTCGCGAACAGCGGCAGGCCGAGCGAGCGGGCCAGCTGCTCGTTCTCGCTGGTGCCGTACGCCAGTCCCACCGGGATCAGGCCGGCCTGGCGGATGTGCTCGAGCAGCGACTGGACCGTGCCGGCGTCGGGCAGGGCGCCGAGGTGGCTGAGGTCCAGGACCACCGGCGCGCGGTCGAACAGCTGCGGCGCGTGGCGGACCTTGTCGGCCAGTTCACGCTGCAGGCCCGGTCCGTCGAGCCGCTTGAGGCGCAGGTTGGCGATGCCGACCTGGCCGAACTTCAGCTCGCCCACCGGTTCGAGGACGGGGGCCGGGGAGGTCGCCATCCTTCAGCCGCCCCCTGCCGCGCGGGTCGCCGCCGGCACGAAATGCAGGCGATCGGCCAGCCAGGGCACGTCCGGGAGGCGGCCGGTGCCGGCGTTCAGGTAGGTGTCGCGCACGAACGGGAAGCTGGGCAGGTTCTTGCCCTGCAGCGAGACGCGGCGGTTGATCACCGGCATGACCTGCTGGCCGACCTCCTGGAAGCCGTTGGTCGCGTGGAACAGCAGCGAGACGTCGTCGTGGGGCTCCAGGAACACCTCGCAGGCCAGCAGCGGCACGCGCACCTCGGCGAAGCTGGTGACGTCGGCGTAGAAGATCCGGCCCAGGCCCAGGCCCCGGTACGGCCGCGCGATGACGATGCGGTCGATGTAGAGGAAATCCTCGTAGCGCTCGCGGAACCACAGGTAGTTGGCGCTGGCGTAGTCGGTATTGCGGTCCAGGCCCAGCAGGAAGCCGGCCAGGTGGCCGTCGACCTCGGCGACGCGGAAATAGCAGGCGTGATCGTAGAACCAGCGTACCCGTGCCGCGTCCAGCGGGAGGATCGTCGGCCCGGCGGCATTGTTGATGGCGACGATCGAATCCAGCTCGTGCTCAAGCACGTCGCGGACGACTACGGACATTGCGGGCTCCTGCGGAATCGCCGCGGCGCGAACATGGCACGGCTCGGCGATTATCGCACGCATGGGCGAAGCGGTCATCGCGCGCGTACGGCCCGGTGGCCGCCGCGGCGGGGATCGGCCGGGGCGCCGTGGCGTGCCAGTGACTTAGGACAGGTTGCGATCGCCCGGTCCCGGCCTATGATGCCGCCATGCCGATGAAGCAGTTCAACCACATCCAGCTGTTGCGCTATGCCGGATTCTTCACGTACCTGTGCGTCGGCACGCCGCTGCTGCGCTATCCCGGCCTGATGGCGGCGATGCGCGAGCAGGGGCGTTCGCCCCTGCTGGTCGACCTGTGGCTGGTGTGCTACCTGCTGTTCGGCCTGGTGTTCTGGTTCCTGACCCACCGCCTCGGCGCGCGCCAGGTCTCCGCCGCCGAGCGCCTGCTGCAGATCGCGCTGCTGCTGGTGCTCAACGGCACGGCCGTCGTGATCGGCCTGATCAGCCAGAGCGGCCTGTGCGCGCTGCTGCTGGTGGTGGTCGCGGTGGTGCTGCCGTGGCTGCTGCCGGTGCGGCCCGGCCTGTTCTGGGCGGTCGCGCAGAACTACACGCTGGTGCCGGTCTGGATGAGCTTCCACGACACCACCTTCACGCTGGCCGAGGCGGTGCTGCAGTCGAGCCTGTACCTGGGCTTCTCGGTGCTGGCCTTCGTGACCTCGGTGATCGCCAAGCAGCAGGGCGAGGAGCGCGAGCTGCAGCGCCGCCTCAACGCCGAGCTGCGGGCCGCCCGCGCGCTGCTGGCCGAGTCGAGCCGGCTCGGCGAGCGCATGCGCATCTCGCGCGACCTGCACGACCTGATGGGCCACCACCTGACCGCGCTCAGCCTGAACCTGGAGGTCGCCAGCCACCTGGCGCAGGAGCCGCAGGCGCAGGAGCACGTGCGCAAGGCCCAGACCGTGGCCAAGCTGCTGCTCAACGACGTCCGCGAGGTGGTCAGCCAGCTGCGCGACAGCGACGGCATCGACCTGACCACCGCGCTCAAGAGCCTGGTGGAAGGCGTGCCGCGGCTGGCGATCCACCTGGACCTGCCCGAGCGCTTCAGCGTCGAGGACCCGCGCCGCGCGCAGGTGCTGCTGCGCTGCGCGCAGGAAATCATCACCAATACCGTGCGCCATTCCGGCGCCCGCAACCTGTGGCTGAGCTTCCAGCGCACGGCCGACCGGCAACTGGTGATCCATGCGCGCGACGACGGTCGGGGGGCGGCGGACCTGGCCGCCGGCAACGGCCTGCGGGGAATGCGCGAACGCCTCGCCGAGTTCGGCGGCAGGCTCGACGTCACTACCGGCCGGGGACGCGGCTTCACGCTCGACGCCTGGCTGCCATTGGAGGTCGCAACATGATCAGCGTGTGTCTGGTCGATGACCAGAACCTGGTGCGCCAGGGCATCCGTTCACTGCTGGAGCTGTCCGATTCGATCCGGGTGGTCGCCGAGGCCAGTGACGGCGCCCAGGCGGTCGAGACGATCCCGCAGGTCAAGCCGGACGTCGTGCTCCTGGACATGCGCATGCCCGGCATGTCGGGGCTGGACGTGCTCAATGCGCTGGCGCCGCGCGGCCAGCTGCCGCCGACGATCATCCTGACCACGTTCGACGACGACCAACTGGTGCTGGCCGGGCTCAAGGCCGGCGCCCGCGGCTACCTGCTCAAGGACGTCTCGCTCGAGCAACTGGTCGATGCGGTCAAGGTCGTCGCCGCGGGCGGATCGCTGGTCGCGCCGGTGGTCACGCAGCGGCTGCTGACCGGCCTGGAGCGCATGAACAACGATTTCACCAGCCTGGACCGGCCCGATCCGCTGACCGAGCGGGAGACCGAGATCCTGCGCCTGATGGCGGGTGGCTACAGCAACAAGGAGATCGCCGGCTCGCTGAACGTCGCCGAGGGGACGGTCAAGAACCACGTCTCGAACATCCTGTCCAAGCTGGGCGTACGCGACCGTACGCGGGCGGTGCTGAAGGCGTTCGAGCTCGGGATCGTCTGAGCGCTCCCTGGACGGGAATGGGGCATTCGACGAGCGCCAGGGGGGCCGCGGACCCGCGGTCTGACTGAACCGTAGCCATACCACCGGCGGCACGGTACCATGCGCGCCCGGGTCGGCGCCCTGCGCGCACGTCCCGACCACCAGCGGGTAAGTGCCGCGGACGTCCAGCGTGGCTGAGGGGCTCGCATGGCGTCGTCTACGTTCTGGAGAGTCCCTGGAATGATTCGTGTTCTCGAAGTTCTCGTCTCGATCCTGATCGTGTTCCTCCTGGCCGTGATCATCGGCGTGTTCCTGCCGGATAGCGGCCATGTGGAGCGTTCGGTCGAGGTCTCCAACCCGGTCCGCCAGGTCTACGACTCGGTCAACACGTTCCGGCGCTTTCCGGAGTGGTCGGCGCTGCGCGCCAACGATCCCCAGGTGAAGTTCGACCTGTCCGGCCCGGAAAGCGGCGTCGGCGCCCGCGTCGGCTGGACCAGCGCCGATCCGAAGCTCGGCAACGGCACGCTGACGATCGCGTCCAGCGAGCCGGACAGCGAAGTGAAGATGGCGGTCGAGAACGAGTGGAGCGGCACCGACAAGACCTACACCGTCACGCTCACGCCGTCGGCCAATGGCCGCACGGTCACGATCAAGTGGGCCTACGACGTCAAGTACGGCTGGAACCTGCTGTGGCGCTATGCCGGCCTGTACATCCACGGCCTGCCCGATCGCCTGGTGCAGGACAGCCTGGGCAACCTCTCCAACACGCTGGCGACCTTCCCGAACGCCGACTACCGCGACCAGGCGATCAGCGTCGTCGACGTGACCGCCCGCCCGGTGCTGCTGATCCGCGCCAAGGTGCCGCGTTCGCTCGACGAGATCGCGATCGCGACCGACGAGGCCGTCGCCAAGATCGATGCGGTGATCCAGAAGGCCGGGTTGCAGAAGGCCGGCCCGCTGACGACGATCACGACCAGTTGGGGCAACGAGAACTACGTCTTCGACGTGGCGGTGCCGGTCAGCGGCGACACGTTCACGCTCGACGGCAAGGAGTTCAAGATTGCCGCGGCGCCCGAGCCGAATGCGGAAGCCGAGGTCGAGGACGCCGACGCCGCGGATGCCGCCCCGGTGCCGGAGGACGGCGCCGCTCCCGAGGGCCCCAAGGTCTACCTGCCGGGCGATATCGACGAGCGCGGCTACCTGGTGATCACCGACACGATCCGCGGGACGCTGTCCTACGGCGGCAAGGCACTGGTGACCGACTACACCGGCAACCCGGCGGCACTGCCGCTGCTGCGCCTGATGGAGCGCGCCTACGCCGAGACGCACGGCTACGCCTACAGCGAGATGGGGACCGGCCGTCCCTACGACGAGCTGATCTCCGACCCGGCGGTCACCCCGCAGGACGAGCAGGTGCTCAAGGTCTACCTGCCGGTCACGATCGACTGACCCGGCTCGCGCATCGACACGAGAAAGGCGGCCCATGGGCCGCCTTTTTCTTTGGGTTTTCGCCTATCGGTGGACCACTGCGCTCCCGCTTGGCTTTGGCTCCTGCTTTCGCTCTTGCTTTGGACTTGGCTCTTGGCTTTTTCGCCCTAAAGCAAGCCGAGCATCGGAGGTCGGCGAGGCCGCAGAGGCGCGCCCCGTGTCTGAGCGAAGCGAGTTGGGGCGCCGTGCCTCGTCGTCCGAGAAGCGCAGGGGACGCCGGGCAAAGGGGTTTTGGTTCCTTTTGGCCCGTCAAGAAATGTCCGGGAGACATTTTTGACATCGCGTCAGCGATGGCCCGAAGGGCGGCGGCCAGGGATGGCTGCCGCAAAAGGGACTCGGCCGCGCAGCGGACGAAAGCTCTTGATGTTGCTCTTTTCTGCGCCAGCAATCCTCATCAGAGCCACAGCGAAAGCTAAGAGCAACAGCTTCCGCACGCTGCGCGCGCGGGTCACTTTTGTCTTGGCAAAAGTAACCAAAACCGTGGTCGCCGGCGCGAGCCGGCACGGCTGCGCCGCGCCGGT